>Ga0265295_1000787_pt1 | contig 60502 bp, 32 predicted proteins | sample Munlansysbiofilm_FD_192503 | JGI IMG/M metagenome (GOLD analysis project Ga0265295, IMG submission 192503) | Leachate microbial communities from a municipal landfill in Southern Ontario, Canada - Methane capture system biofilm | ecosystem: Engineered > Solid waste > Landfill > Unclassified ... | reverse complement strand
TCTCGACTCCAATCCGGCCGTGACTTTGGCCCATGCCCTCGGCACCACCGGCCCTGTCCAGACCGTCGTCAATGCGTGCTCGTCCGGTACCGACGCCATCGGCTTGGCCGCATCCTGGGTAGCCCAAGGAACATGCGATATCGTTATCGCAGGCGGCGCGGACGAAATGTCCGAAGTGACCTACAATGGATTCATCCGGCTGATGATATCGGATCAATCGCCCTGCCGCCCATTCGACAAGTCACGAGGCGGGCTGAACCTGGGCGAGGGGGCAGGTATCGTCATCCTGGAAAGCGCTGCCTGCCGCGAACAGCGCAAAGCCGGTGAGCTTGCGACAATCCTCGGCTACGGCACAGCTGCCGACGCCCATCACCTGACCGCCCCGCATCCGCAAGGAGTGGGACTCAAGCTGGCCATATCGGACGCTCTCGATGCCGCAGGACTCACGACGGCGGACATATCCTTCATCAACGCCCATGGCACCGGAACCGCGAACAACGACACGGTCGAGGCGGCCGTGCTCAATGAACTTTTCCCGCAAACTCCGTTTATCTCCACAAAAGGCATGACCGGACACACCCTGGGGGCGGCAGGAGCCATTGAAGCAATCTTCACCATGGCCCACCTAGAGGCTGGCGGCATTCCAGCCAGCGCGGGGTTTTCCGAAGAAGATCCGGCCCTGAATGCAAGCCCAGCCCGCGTGCACACCCCGGTGCATGGAAAGGCGGCCATATCTCAATCCCTGGCCTTTGGCGGCAACAATTCAGTGCTTGTCATCGGCACGGGGAGGTCGGTCTGATGCGCATGGCTGTAGAAGGAATGGGCCTCGTGAGCGCCCTGGGCAATGAGCCCCGGGATATGGCCCGGGCCGCACGGCATATATTGCGGGAAGAAAGCCAGACCATCGCGTTCTCGAAGATCGACACAAGCAATCTCGCCCGGCATGCGTCCCCCCGTGCATTGCGAAGAGTCGATCATTTCACCCGCATGGCGCTCCTGGCCGCATATTCCGCTCTTGAGGATGCGGGGCTTGATACCGCGGAACTCGAACACACCGGGATTGTTCTGGCAACGGGCTACGGACCGGTCAAACTGACTTTCGACTTCCTTGACTCCATCATCGACTTTGGCCCGGAAATGGCCTCGCCTCAGGCGTTCGCGCATTCCGTCCACAACATTCCCGCCGCCACCATCGCCCTCATGATGTCTTTGCGCGGCCCGTGTTTCAGTATCTGCCAACTCGACACGGCCGTTGCGGCGGCGGTCCTGACAGCCCAAACGTGGCTGGTTGAAAAACGCGTAACGCGCGTTCTGCTCGGCGCCGTAGATGAACATACTGCCTTACTTGAGATAAATGCCCAGCGCATTGCCGAAAATCTGTCTGCCGAAAGTTCCGGCGGGCGACGCAGGCTTGTTCCCGGAGAGGGGGCCGTTTTTTTCTGCCTGCACGCCGACCCAGACCATGCGCGCCACGGCTTCATCGAGAGCACGTCCCTCTCAAAAACGTGTCTCGATGCCCCGATCTTTTTTTCCGGGTCAGCGAGCCCTGAACAACGAGACGCCCTTCCTCCGATGCATGACTTCTCCCCGCTTTACGGCAACATGCCCATCGGTATGGCCTTCGATGCGGCCGTGGCTCTGCTCGCAGTGCAGGGACGGCTGGAGCCGGTCATGGATGAATGCCCTGCCGTGCATTGTCTGAGCAGGAATCGATTCGGCATGACTGGCAGCATTCTCGTAACATCCGGAGAATGCGCATGAAATCGGCCCTCGAACTCACAATCCCCGACCTTCGGGCTTTACTGGCCAGCCTGATACGCGGCTCCGGGCTACACGCCAACAAGGCACATTATCTCCTAGCTAGCAGCCTGGACATGGACGCTCTCGCGTCGATGCAACCTTCGCAATCAGGTTTGGAGGAATACGAACTGCGGAGCGCGGCTCAGGCCTTTACTCAAATGCTGTGCATTCCAGGTGCTGCCGTGGACCAGCTCATGAGTTGTCCGACCATGGACGAGTGGGCCCAATGTGCGCTGGGGTTCTGGCGCACCAATCCTGCCGAACTTGTTTTCAAGACATCAGGCAGCACAGGCACGCCCAACGCCTGCAAGCAATCTTTCGCTCTCTTGGAACAGGAAATTCAGGCTCAGGCGGAAATTTTCAAGGAGCATACGCGCATCGTCACTCTGGTTCCCAGGCATCATATTTATGGATTCCTTTTTTCCATTCTCCTACCCAAGGCCTTGGGCATTCCGGTCCTTGATCTCCCTCTTGTCCCTTCGCGGAGCCAGATGGAACAATTGCGCCCTGGCGACCTGGTCGTGGCCTTTCCCATGTTCTGGAAATCCTTGGCCGTGCTTGCCCCTTCCTTCCCGCCCGGAGTCTGCGGCGTGACATCAACAGGCCCCTGCCCGGCGGATGTCATCCATACCCTGCTGAACCTGGGACTATGCCGGATAACGGAAGTTTACGGCTCCTCGGAAACCGGAGGCATCGGTACGCGTCATCATCCGGATCATGCCTACACGCTGCTTCCGTTTTGGGCGCCGCTCGCCATTCAGGCAGGCCATCCAACGACACTCACGCGCCGGCTTCCGGACGGAGAAACCGCAAAGTCATTCAAACTACCCGATCTCATCCATTGGGAGACAGCCCGAACCTTCCGGCCTCTGAAGCGTCAGGATAAATGCGTCCAGGTAGCTGGTGTCAACGTGTATCCGGAAAAAGTGGCCGACTGTATCCGCAGCCATGCCATGGTGCGCTCGTGCGCGGTGCGTCTCATGCGCCCGGAGGAAGGACAAAGGCTCAAGGCATTTGTCGTCCTCCGGGATGAAAGCCGGCTCGACGACTTTCGTCGGGACATCCGCGCATGGTTGGCCCAAAGGCTGTCTGCGAGCGAGATTCCGAAATCTCTGACTTATGGAACCTTGCTGCCTAAAAACGACATGGGCAAGGATGCGGACTGGGATTGAACTCTTTGCACTATTTCTTTCCTGAACACAGATTGATCAAGGATGGTGCCATGACGCTAGAAGAAATTTCTCCACAATCAACCTTCAATTGGCTCAAAAAAACCACGCAAGACCTTCTCGGTGTCTCGCCCGAGAAATTGAGTCCTACGTCCACGTTGGCAGATCTTGGCATCGACTCATTGGCGCAACTGCAACTCATCGTCATGGCTGAAAATGAATTAGGTGCAAACATTCCCGACTCGGCATTGACCGAGACCAATCTGCACAGCCTGGAAACATTGTCCGCGACCATCGACACGTATCGCAACCAGCGACCATGAATCCAGCCCGTCTCCAAGGTCCAGATCATTTCCTGGACATTCTTGATCATGACATGCGTCGTCACGGTTTGCCAGGCAACATCGCGCAGCTTCAGCTGCATCTATCTGCTCCGCCCGACCCGCACCACTTCGAGGAACGCTTCCAAGCCTGGGCCTCGGAGGAACCCGCATGCCGAGTCGTCCTCCTTGACGGCCTGGCCCGAACACGCCGGGTCATGAACTCCGTGGGGATACGTCCCGAATTCCGCAGGCACCAAAACATACGCGCCCATGACGTTCTGAACTGGCGCCTGAACACGCCCATTCCCAGGCCTGCGCATCCACCTTTTGCGATAGATCTCATTGAAGGACCCGGGGGGACGACTCTGGGCCTCACCTGGGATCATTTGCTCATGGATGCTCGCGGCGGCGAATTCCTGCTTGTTCGCCTCGCAGGACGAGACAAAGAAAACGCGATCACCTGGAAACCCGCCTCACCTATAGGCGGATTGCAGCGACTCAAAGCCACAAGATCCCTCCACCCAGTCTTCAAACGCATTGGACAGGGCGTGGCTGCGCCCGAAATACCAAACATTCAGCCCCGGCTGAATGTGGGTCATCGTGTTTTTAACGAGGAGGAAAGCACGGAGGTCGCGGGCCTGGGCAAGCAGATTCACCCCATTATCGGCGAAACAGCACTCCTGCTTGCGGGAGCTCTTCGGCAAACGCACTCCCTGTGCATTGAGGTCAAAAACAATCCGTCCGGTTACATGATACCCGTCACCGTGACGCGACGCAGTCCAGGCAATCTAAGCCCGCTTCTCGGGAATCCGATCAGTATCGTATATATCCTGGCACAGGCAGCCCAAATGGAAGACACAACGCCCGACACTCTGGCCCGTCATGTTGCTAAGCAATTCATGAGTGCGCTCAGAAACGGACATGTCGAAGCCATTGAAAACCAACTCGATCTGTCGGGCTACCTGCCTCGTGCCGCTGGCTCCCGGTTTCTGCGCCATCTGACCCGGGGGAGGCTGGCCTCCTGCTTTTTCGCACACACGGGTCGAACCATGTTTGATACGCTCCCGGATTTTGATTTTTATGGAGCGAGGGTCGAACATGTTTTCCACCAACCCATGATCTGTCATCCTCCCGGCCTGGGTTTTTTCGCATGCAGACACCGCGCAAAACTCCATCTTTCAATCTGCAGCACAGGCCTGGACCCCACGCAACTGGGCCAGCGCATGATGCACGACCTGCTGCCCCTGTAACCTCCTCGGATCACACATGGCCAATATCCTTATTATCGCCGTCAATCGACAACGCCTGCCATATCCCGCCGCTCCGATCGGTGCAGCCATGATTGTTGGTGCGTTGAATAAAGCGCAGCATAACGCACGACTGCTTGACCTCGGGCCAGCTTTGCACGTCACGAGCACCTTGCGCCGAACCATTCAAAATTTTTCACCGGATTTGATCGGATTTTCCATGCGCAACCTGGACTCCTGCGTCATGACATCCCCTGAATCGTTTCTTCCGGAAGTAAAAAAGATGGTCGACATCGTCCGTCAGGCCACAAGCGTGCCCCTGATCATCGGAGGTGCAGCCTTCTCTCTTGCACCGCTTGAAATTTTAAACGCGCTGGAGCTTGAATGGGGGGTGGTCGGAGAAGGAGAACGCACATGCGTCGCTCTGGTCGAACGTCTGCTCTCCGGGGACAGCCCGGCCGACATCCCCGGCGTGGCAGGGCGCCATGGTGAAGCGCGCCCGCGTGAAAACATCCTCGATCTGGATGCATTACCACGGCAGGAGCACAGACAGATTCCTCTCAAAACCTACGTTCGGTGGGGCGGATTCGCAGGCATTCAAACCCGCAGGGGCTGCAACCTGACCTGCTCGTACTGCGTGTACCCGCAACTTGAAGGCCGCAAGATGCGCCTGCGCTCCGCGCAAAGCGTGGTTCAGGAAATTGCGGCAATACGTCAGTCTGGATGCCGTCATTTTTATTTTGTGGATTCGGCCTTCAACCATCCGCGCGAACATGCTCTGGCCATTTGTGATGCATTGGCCCAGGCGAACGTTGGCATTACATGGCAGGCATACATCAATCCCTCCGGCCTCGACGACACGCTTGCGCGATCCATGAAGGCGTCAGGCTGTGTCGGCGCCGAACTGGGATTGGACGCAGCCTGCGAACCCATGCTCGAATCCATGGGCAAGAATTTTTCTTTGTCCGAGATTGCAAAAGCATCCAAGGCGCTACAAAAAGCGGACATTCCCTTTGCCGCGCACCTGCTTTTCGGAGGTCCGGGAGAAACATGGCGCACGATACGAGATTCAGCGGAATTTCTTGATCGGCATGTTCACGCCAACGCCATCTTTCCAAGCATCGGAATCCGCGTTTACCGAAACACCGGCGTATGGAAATATTGTCTGGACCAGGGGCTTCTCGATGTCCAAAACACCTTGCTGGAGCCTAATTATTATTGTTCGCCGGACCTTGGTCCAGCCCCTGTCGCCGGTATTGACGAACTCTCCATTCATCGCCCGACATGGTCTACGCCAACGGATTGGAACAAATTTTCCCTGAACATGATCATGAAGTTGCTGGGCCTATTTCAACAACGTCCAATCTGGAAAAACGTACGGGGCTACGGAAAGCGCAAGCCCATGATCTATGGACGATGAACATATGCACCCTCGGAACCGCCAGCCCTTGACGTTTGAGTCCGACGTCATTGTCGTCGGCGCCGGTCCTTCGGGCGTGTCTGCGGCCTTGACGGCCGCCCAGGCAGGAGCCCAGGTCCTCTTGGTGGACGAACACGCAAAACCTGGCGGGATCCTGGACCATGCAGGGCTTCACACCATCTGCGGACTCTACCTGCCCGATAGGAGCAAAGCGACCCACGTTTCGGACAGGGCGCGGATGTGGGCTCAAGCAATCGGTAACAATCCGGTTCGTATAGGCCGGGTTCATGTACTTCCGATCAATCCTGGACAATTTTCAGAGACAGCGTCGAAGATGCTGGCGGCGCAACCTGCGATACGAACGTCATTCAATACGCGCTTGCAGTCCGGGGACCATCTCTGGTTCCGATCTCTTATCGACGCCACCGGTCAAGCCAACATCCTGCACATGGCAGGGCTTTCAACAATGCCGACAGAACCGACCTGCCCTGGTATCGGTTTTTGCATCGGGGGGATTGATAAGCGGAAGGCCTGGAGTTCTCTCCAGATAGTGCGGCGACTAACCTTGGCAGGTCGAAAATTCCTGCCTTCGTTTCTACCTTGGACACAAGAGGCAGATGCAGTTCGAGGCGTTATGAATCTTCCGCCAGACTTTCATGCTGAAGAACCTGCGAGATTGGCAGAATATGCACGTGAATGCCTGCGCATAATGCTCGATGATTTGAGAAAGGCATGCGCAGCCTTCAAATCGGCTCGCCTTGAATGGTCAGGCAAAAAAGTTGGCTTGCGAAGTGGCAGGGTATTAGCCGGTTTTTCGCGGCTTGATGAGGAGTTGCTCCGAAAAGACAATACGGGACATCCCACCATCCGAGGTTTTTGGCCGGTTGAGTGGTGGCGCGATCTGCGAGGCCCACGCTTCATCTATCCGCATCCAAAAGGATACGCCATTCCGGATGAATGTCTCCGGGCATCGCACGCTCCTTCAATCTATACGGCCGGCATGAGTTTAAGTTCATCCTCACTGGGCCAGGCAGCAGCACGAGTTGCTGGAGTGTGCATTGAAACAGGACACCGCGCGGGCGAATTGGCTGCGCAAGATGCACGCCGATCAGCATCAAACAGTCTTCTATTGAAACAGGCTATACCTACATGAACATAATTGAAGCAATACTATCCCATGCTGTCGCATTTGGAAATAGACCCGCCCTCATTCAAGGAACGGTTTGCCTAACTTTTTTGGATCTCGACCGCCAAGTTCGAAAACAAGCCGATTCCTTGAGATTTACAGACAACCGGAAAACTCAAGTGGCCATTTCTTTGGCCAATTCCATCGACGATATTATTCTTGCACTGGCCGTGATATTGAAAGGCCATGCACTCATTGCGCTGTCACCAAATGCATCTGATCTGGAACAAGCCAACCACCTTTGTTATTGCGAAGCAAATGTCGTCTTGAAAAGAAGAAAAGACGAATTTGAAACGAAATTGTTGGACATTTCAAGAGCGTGTTATCCAGAACAAGAATCTGCAGCTTTTATTCGTCCAACTTCTGGAACAACAGGGACAAGCAAGGGTGTCATTCTTTCACATCAATGTATTAAAGCTCGGATTAATTCAGTCATTAAAGCGCTTGAATTAGGAATCAAAGACACGATAATTTGGACAATGTCTACAAGCTTGCATTTCGCATCATCAATACTTGCTTATCTCATGGCCGGGACAACTATTGTACTAGCTCCTGACACGCGACCAGAAACGGTTCTCGCATTGGCTCAAAAACACCAAGCAACCCTGCTCTATGGCAGCCCCTGGCAGTTTCGACTGCTGGCCGCCGATTCAGGCCTGGAAAATCTTCCACGCCTACGTTGGGCAATCTCCACAGGACAACCCCTGCCGGAATCCATAGCCGCCTCTTTTCAGCATCGTTTTGGACATCCGCTCAGGCAAGCTTACGGAATAATCGAAGCCGGCCTCGTCTGCATCAACACTCAAGACAATTCAAACCCGTTAACGGTAGGTCCTGCAACGTCTGGATTCGATATTCGCATTCGCGACGAAGAAGGATATGATGTTCCAGACGGTCAAGTCGGGGAGGTATGTATCAAAGGAGAAGGGCTTTTTTCTGGTTATATTTCTTCAAAGCAATGCTTGAATACTATAAGCAAAGATGGTTTTTTTCACAGTGGAGACGTAGGCATTACACTAATGAAAAATTTAACCCTTGTTGGACGGAAATCATCTCAAATAAATGTTGCTGGTTTGAAAGTATTTCCAGAAGAAATCGAATCCGTACTCGAATCACACCCCTCCATCTTAAAATCGAGAGTTTATGGAGTCCATGAACAACGAATCGGTCAAATGATTGTTGCGGAAATCATATCTGATAATAATGAGATAATAGATAAATCATCACTATTATCTCATTGCAGGAATCGCTTAGAAAACTATAAAATTCCTCTAAAATTTATTAAAGTTCCATGTATTTCCCAAACAACGAATGGAAAAAACATACGATATTAAAATAAATGTATATTTTTTAATTTTATAATACATATTATTTTTAAACTGTATGCAATACAGATAATTGACAATGTACACTAGCATTTAAATTCATATAAATTAAACACTTATTATAGTATAAAAATGAAAAATTGACACCTGTTACCAAGTTTACCACAAACGAGCTAGACCGACTCGGACGGACTGACCGTGGCCGCGATGTATGAGAAAAAGGCTCGATGTCGAATACCCAAGCATATCTGATTCGAAGCGTGAAAAACGCCAGCGATATGAAATAGACTGAGGCCACTCTCATGGATAAATCAGTACTGATCACGCTGCGAGACCGGTTTAACGGTTTGAGTCGGACTGTACCGGACAAAGACCTTGAATTTTGTCTCGCCTGGGATCTGACGGAGCCGTTGGGCAATGTCCGCGGGGAGAACGTCCAGTCCGCCATCAAGCGGACTATAAAGACCCTGGCCCAAAACGACTACTGCAACCAAGGCTATTCCACATGAGCATTCCGGATTTTCACGAGGGTCGACCTCCAGATGACGCGGGCATGCTCTGGCCGCAGGTGCTTGTCCTGGCCGCCGATATCGGCATGCTCGCGCATGTGCAGGAGACCTCTCTTCTGGACCTCTTGCCGGAAGCGCAAGCCGAGGCCATTCGCCAAAACCGCAGGCCGGAGGATCGACTTCGCCGCATTCTGGCCAGGTTGCTGCTCGGTTTCGGTCTGTCGCTTCTGGATAATCGCGACCCGCTGGCGGGAATCAGAGCCCTTCGCCACGACCCGCAGGGCAGGCCATGGCTGGACGGCTGCCCGTGTCCGATCAGTATCAGCCACTCAGGACGCTGGGCGGTCTGCGCCATCGGCCATGCGCAGGCATCACAGGGGATCGGCGTGGATGTGGAGAAAATCCGTGAAATGCCGGTGGATGATTTCAGCATGGTCTTCACGGCGCAAGAGCGCGAGGCCATCCGCGGCGCCCATGACCCCGCGTCGGACTTGATCCGCCGGTGGACCATCAAGGAGGCGGTTCTGAAGGCCCACGGCACAGGGCTGCTGGCCGATCCGTTGCAGGTTGGGACCACCGGCGCGGAGAAGGGACCCGGTCATTGGACGCACCTGCCTCTGTCGCACGGCTATTGGCTGACCGTGGCCGCCTCGTACCGCTTCGCGGCCGCGCTGCTCAAACCCTCGCCCCGGGAGCTGTTCGAAGCGGGCCACCTCCGGCATGACACACGACCCGAATAGAATCGCGGCCACCTTCAGGCGCATGTCTCAGTCAGCCTTTCCGTTCCCGGACTCAGCCGTCCCGATCACGGACTGATCCCGCTTCCAGCTCATGACCACCTTGAAGAACCAGGGCACGAAAATCGGCGAGATGAGCGTGGCCGCGACCATGCCGCCGATGATACTGCTGCCGAGCACATGACGGCTGGCCGAACCCGCGCCCGAGGACAGGACCAGAGGCACGCAGCCCAGGATAAAGGCCATGGACGTCATCATGATGGGTCGGAAGCGCAGACGCGCGGCCGCAAGGGCGGCTTCGGCCGGAGAACGCCCCGCGGCCAGTTCCACGGCCGCGAACTCCACGATCAGAATGGCGTTCTTGGCCGCAAGGCCGATGAGGGTCACCATGGCCACCTGCACGTAAATGTCGTTGGCAAAGCCACGCACGAAAATGGTCGCCATGGCCCCGAACAGAGCAAAAGGCACGGCCAGGATCACGGCCGTGGGCATGGTCCAGCTCTCGTATTGGGCGGCCAGGATGAGAAAGACCAGCCCTAGGCCGAGCAGCAGCGCCATGTAGTTGGTCCCGCCGCCGGCTTTTTCCTGAAAGGATGAACCACTCCAGGCCAGGGAATAACCTGCGGGCAGCTCGCTGCGCACCAGCTCCTCCAGCGCGGACATGGCCTGCATGTTGCTGAAACCCGGCGCGGCCTGGCCGGAAATGGGCGCCGCCGGGACGCCATTGAAGCGGGTCAGGGAGAAGGCTCCGCTGGTGGCCTTGGTGGTGATCAAATTGGACAAGGGAATCATGGCCCCGGTCATGCCGCGCACGAAAATCGCGCCAAGATCCTCGGGACCGGCCCGAAACACGGACTCCGCCTGCAAATAGACCTTGAAGGCGCGGCCGTGCAGGGTGAAATCGTTGATGTAACTTCCGGACAGGGTGGAGCTTAAGGTCTGATAGACATCCCCTACCGCAACCCCCATGAGCTTGGTCTTCTCCACGTCGAGCTGCACGAAGACCTTGGGCGTACCGAGCCGAAGCGAGCTGCCCACCCCGCGCAGCTCGGGCCGTCCGGCCGCGGCCGCGCCCAGCCTGGCGGCCTGCGCCGCCATCTCCTCGATGGAAGCCCCGGCGTTGTTCTGCAGAAACCCTTCCAGCCCGCCCACCGTGCTCAGCCCAACGATGGGCGGCGGGTTGAAGGCCGCAAGAATCCCGTCGGTCACGTCGATCCCGAAAACCTTGCCCGCCAGCGCCTGAGAAGACTGAGCCGGGTCGGTGCGCTCTTCCCAGGGTTTCAATATGATGAAAGCCGCGCCCGCGCTGCCCAGAGTGCCGGTTCCTCCGAGCAGATCGGTCCCGGCGATGGTCAGCACCGAAACGACTGACGGATCCTGTCGCATGGTTTCGGACAGATGATCCAGGACCTTGTCCGTGCGCGGCATGGCCGCCCCGTCGGGCAGCATTGCGGCGGCGATGATGTAGCCCTGGTCCTCGTCCGGGGCCAGGCCCTCGGGCACGCGATTCAGCAGTTCCCAAGTGCCCCAGCCAAGGACGCACATGACGACCACGGCCAGGATATTGGAACGCAACACGAACCTGACTGCGGCCAGATAGACTGAGGTCAGGCCGTCGAAGGCAAAGTTGAACGTCCGGGCAAACCGTCCCGGGGTTCCGTGACGAGCTTTCAAAAGCAAGCCGCACATGACCGGCGAGAGCGTCAGGGCCACGATGCCGGAAATGATGACCGAGAGGGCGATGGTGATGCCGAACTGGCGGAACATCTCACCCGTCAGCCCGCCCATGAACGAGACGGGGATAAAGACCGCGCAGAGTACAAGCACAATGGCGATGACCGGACCGGTCACTTCGCGCATGGCCTTGGACGTGGCCTCCCGGGGCGAAAGCCCTTCGTCGTGCATGATCCGCTCCACATTTTCGAGCACCACGATGGCGTCGTCCACGACGATGCCGATGGCCAGGACCATGCCGAAGAGGGTCAGCGTGTTGATGGAGAAGCCGAGCATGTACATGCCCGCGAAAGTGCCCACAATGGACACGGGCACGGCAATGCAGGGAATGAGGGTCGCCCTTGGATTCTGCAGGAAGACAAAGATGACCAGGGCCACCAGCACCATGGCTTCGAACAGGGTTTTGACCACCTCTTCGATGGAAATGCGTACGAAAGTCGTTACGTTATAGGGAATTGCGTGCTCCATGCCGGGAGGAAAATCCAGGCTCAGCTCCTGCATCCTGGCCTCGATGAGATCCGCCGTGCGCAGGGCGTTGGCCCCCGGCGTGAGCGAGATGCTGATCCCGGCCACGGGCTTGCCGTCCAATTTGCTGCGCACCCCGTAATCGGCGGCTCCAAGCTCGATCCGGGCGACATCCCGCAGACGCATGATTCCTTTTTCGTCATCGACCCGGATGATGATGTCTCCGAACTCCTCCTCCGTGGCCATGCGCCCCTGCGTACTGACCAGCCAGGTCATCTTCAGGTCGTCCGGCGCGGGCTGCAGGCCCACTGTGCCTGCGGCATACTGCGAGTTCTGCTCCTGCACCGCCCGGAAGATATCCTGCGGGGTCAAGGCAAAAGCCGCCAGCTTGGCCGGATCAAACCAGATGCGCATGGAATATTCTTCGGAGATGAGCGAACTGGCGGAGGCCACGCCGGGGATGCGCTTGAGCTGATCGGTCACGTTCAACGCCGCGTAGTTGTTCAAAAAGAGGCTGTCATACCGGCCGTCCGGGCTGGCCAGGGTGATGATCATGAGAAACGTGCCGGAATCCGAGGTGACGCTGACGCCAAAACGGCGCACCTCGTCAGGCAGCCCGGCAAGCGCGCCCTGCACCAGATTGCTGACCCGGCTGCCGGCCACTTCCGGATCGGTGCCCAAGGCGAAGGTGGCCTTCATGGACATGGCCCCGTTGGCCGAGCATGTCGATTGCAGATACAGGAGGTCCTTGGCCCCGTTCACCGCCTGCTCCAATGGGGCCGCCACAACCTGCGAAATGACCTCGGGACTGGCGCCGGGATAGATGGCCGTGACGGACACCGCCGGCGGCACCAGGTCCGGGTACTGGGCCACGGGAAGACGCTGCATGGCGAGTAAACCCAGGATGAGGATAACCAACGAGATGACGATGGCCAGAACCGGACGCCGGAGAAAAAATACGTCCTTCATGCCCTTACCCTTCTTGCTTCGGGCTTGTTGACGGAACGTGCTGACCGGAACCTGCCTCCTCGCGCGGGGCGACCCGCATGCCGGGGCCGACCTTGTTCACGCCCTCGACGATGATGCGCTCTCCCGCCTCAAGGCCCGAGGCGACAAGGACGTCCCGCCCCACTCTGGCCAACACCTCGATGGGACGAAAAGACGTGATGTCGCCGTCGCCGACCACGACGACCGTCGCTCCGTCACGCCCTTGCAGCACGGCGTAATCCGGAACGGCGATGGCGTCCTTGAAGGTTAAAAAATCAAGGCTGATGCGCACGACCTGCCCAGGCAGCAGCGTCTTGTCCGGGTTGGGAAAAACCGCCTTGGAGATCATGCATCCGGTCTCGCGACTGATGACCGGATTGCCGAAGGTCATGGTTCCCTTGTGGGCGTATTCACGATCGGCATCAATGGAAAGCCGCGCCGTGATGGGCGCGTGGAGAATAGCCCGGCCGCTCTCCAGAAACCCTCTGATCTTGCGGACCTGGGTATCGGACACGGAAAAAACCACCTGCACCGGATCCATGACGTAGACGGTGGTCAGCAGACTTTGGGGAGAACCGGCCGTGATCAGGGTCCCTTCGTTGTGCAGCGCCATGCTCGCAAAGCCCGCGATGGGCGCCTCGACCTTGGTCAGATCAAGATCGATGCGCGCGGATCGCAGCACGGCTTCGGCCTCGGCCAGTTCGGCCCGGGCCGATTCGTATTCCGTCTGCACCTGGTCACGGTCGCGCTGGCTGATGGATTTGCGCGCGGCCAGCGGCACGGCCCTGTCGAGATCACGCTTGGCGTTGTTCAGACGGGCCCGGACACTGGCCACGCGGCTCGCGGCCTGGTCGGCTTTGGCCTGATACGGGGCGGGGTCGATCTCAAAGAGAACCTGCCCGGCCTTGACGCTCTGCCCATCCTGAAACAAGCGCTTCTTCAGGATGCCGTTGACCTGGGCGCGAACCTCGGCGGAGTTCAGGCCCTCCACATGCCCGACGAAGGTCGGGGTCAGAACGATGTCCCGGGAGGCTATCGGCAGCACGAGAACAGGAGGTGCCGGCTGCCGGGCCGCATTGTCCGACTCCGCCTTTTTGCTGTCTTCGCTCAGGCATCCCGCGAAAGAAAAAACACACACCGCGACGATCATGACCGTCCTCAACCATCGAGCCCGAATCATCACTGAGCACCTCCAACCGAAAGATCATGTTCCACCACGTTCGGATCCTGAGCAGGTGCCGGGGCATCCGTTTCCCACCCGCCGCCAAGGGCAACGCACACATCGACCGTGGCCTGCAGCTGCTGAGCCCTGGTCTGAGCCCAACCGAGCTGCGCCGCGAAGAGTTCGCGATCCGCGTCCAGCACATCAAGAAAATTGGAATAGCCGTTGCGATATCTGTCATCGGCCTTGTCCACCGCCTCGGTCAGGTCGACGATCCGGCGCTCCAGGGCAGCGCTTGCATCGGCCAGCAGGGCCTGTTGGGTCAAAGCATTACGCACGTCCCGAAAGGCGGATTGAACGGCTTTTTCGTATCGCGCCACGCTTTCGCGGCACCGCGCTTCAGTCATCAGTTCCCGGAACCTGGTGGTCCAGAAATCAAGGGGCAGACGCAGCGACAGGCCATAATTCCAGCTCGACGAGCCGCCAAGGCTGAGATCCCCGGCTTCCTGGGCGGCCCAGCCGGTCTTGCCGGTCAGGGACAGTTGCGGAAAATAATCGGCCCGCACCACGCCCACATCGAAATGAGCCGCACGCAGGGCCTGCTCCGCGGAACGCAGATCCGGACGCCTCGTCAGCAAGGCCGAGGGCATCCCGTCCGGCAACACCGGAACGGTGGGCAGGGCGTCCAGAACATTCCCGGGCACCGGGGAATTCCTGCGCATTATTTCGGCCGCAGAGCGGCCCAAAAGAACAAGGAGGGAACTTTGGGCGGCGTCAAGTCCCAGTCGCGACAAAGCCAGGTTATAGCGCGCGCTCTCCACCTCGCTTTGGGCCCGCAGCAGATCGGCGCGGCTCGAAAAGCCGATTTCCTCGCTGCTTTTCTGCATGTCCAGAGCCTGCAGGCGTTGCACCAGGGTCCGCTGGGCGACATCGACTTGGAAGGAAAAATTCAGAAGATCGAAATAGGACTTGGCGACAGTGGCCGCGACAAGCAGCCTGGCGCCGGCGAGATCGGCCTCGGAGGCGAGCCATTTGGCCTTGTCGCCGAGGTGGGCGTTGCGGTACTTGCCCCAGAAATCAAGTTCCCAGGCCGCGCCGAGATACAGGTCGTGATTCCGGGATTTTTCAAAGCCTTTGGGAGGCGCACCGGCAATGCGCGTCGAGGACCACCTTTCGCCGGCGCTGCCATCGATGAAGGGAGCAGGAGCCAGGGCCGAGAGGCTTATGCCGGCCGTAGCGGCAGCCTGCTCGACACGGGCCATGGAGGCTGCGAGATCGCGGTTGTGATGCAGGGCTTCCAGCACCATCGCGTCAAGAGCGGGGTCGTTGAAACGTTGCCACCACTGGGCATCAAGCCCCGCCGCGTCGCTCTCTTCCCAGATCGGCGGAAGATTCTGGACAGGCCGCTGATAAGGAGGGGCAAGCGAACATCCGACCAGGAACAAGGCAAGCACCCATACGTAGTGTTTCACTGCGACTCCCTCGTGAACAGGCTATCGAATCGGAAAAACAAACCGGCAGAGGAACACCGTCATTCATTCCCGTCCCCATCGACTTCAAGGCCCAGCACAGCCGGAGCTGGCTAAAAAAACCAATATTAAAAAATATTTATATATGAATTCTGGTGACATAACAACACCGTCAAAGATCACAAATCGAATTCTGCATCAAAAATCGATGGGTCAATCAATTGTTCTTCTATCATGAACAGTTGAAGGCTATTCAACCTGAATCGACATACGGATTGACGTTTCACGTCCAAACCGGATTCAAGCATTGAAACCGTACTTTCGGCTCTAGCAAGCGCAGCAACGGTGTGCTAGTCCTCCGTCCGGCGACAACGGCCGTGACCTTATTTTTAAACTCCAACATGCGGATATATCTTGAAAATCGCTATTTGCGCCAAACATGATCTTGCCGGAAACCTTGCTCTGAACCGGCTGGTGCGCACCCTCGCGGGACGCCATGAAATCCATGTGATCCTCTCCGACCATGTGCTCAAAGCCGAGCGGAAAAACCCGTTGGCCGGCTGTCTGCTCGAACATGAACGCGACATGCCGCTGGAATGCATCTTCCCCTGGCTGGACACACAATTTCCTTGTGGATGCCTGGATGCATACCAGACCGTTTCCGGTCTGGCCGCGACGTACGGCATCTCCTTCGAACTTTGGGGACGGGCGCGTACGCCCCTGGCTGTCGCGGACATGCGGCGTCTTGCCCCGGACCTGATCATCTCCTGCCGCTACGACTATATTTTCCCTGACGAAATCATCCGCATCCCCCGTTTGGGCGCGTACGGCCTGCATCCGGGCGTGCTTCCCCAAATCCAGGGATTGTGCGGACCGTTCAGGGCCATGCAAATGGGCCACGCCCGCGCTGGATGCACTCTTTTCCACATCGACGAGGGTATCGACAGCGGAGCCATCGTCGACATCGGATGGAGCGACATCGATTATTCCCGCTCGCTGCTGTGGAATTTCGTCGGGACCTATTTTGCAGGAATCGACGTCCTGAATCGCCATCTGCCGCTTCTAGAACAGGGCACCCGTCTGACAGGGACTGTTCAGAATACTTCTGAGCGCCAATATTTTTGCTACCCCTCCGAGGACGAATTCAAAACGTTTCTGAGCGCCGGCGGCGCGCTGGTCAATCTCCGGGACTATCTTGAACTGCTTTCGCTCTATCTTCCAAAAGGCACGCAGGACCAACGCATGAAGGAACTTGCGACGCTGGTCACGAGCGGGAACTGCCGACCCGCCAGAAGACCAGAAAAAGAAGCGCCAGGAGGCATACCGCCGATCCCGCCGCAATCAGGGTCTGGGACACGCTGAACCGCACCAGAGCCATGCCGAACAGGATGGGTCCGAGCACCTGCCCAACACGCTCCAGCGTCCGATAGATGCTGGCTGTCTTGCCGCGTCCGAGCCTCTGCGCCGAGGCCAGGCCGATCACGCACAGCATCGTGGACGGCGCGGCCAGGCACTGCGCGATCCCGATGACCACCACCGCGACCGCGGCGGTCGCCAACGTGGAGGAGGTGGCCGCGATCAGCAGCGCGACTCCGGACAAAAGCCCGGTGAACATCGCAAACACGCCCTTGCGTCGCGAGCAGTCGAGCCGGCGCCCGAGCATCGGGCCCACGGTGATGAAGCACAGGCCATAGAGCATAAAAATACGCCCGATGTCGGATTGGGCCGTCTGCGCCTCGGTCAGCAACAACGGCAACATGTAGTGCAGGAACCCCGTCAGGCAGAGCGCCGCGGGAATGCCGATCATCCCAAGCAGGGTGAGCATGCGCGGATCGCGCAGGAAATTCCAGGCAGCGCGCGGAGGCGCGGATTGAACGACCCCGGCACGGGAGGGGGATTCGGCCGCAGCGGCGAGATTTCCGCGCGCGCTGCCGAGCAGCAGGGCCAACAGGGCGATGGGCACCAACGATGCCGCCACGTAAAACACCGCCTCGAAGCCGATGCGCTCGGCCAACAGCGCCCCGCCGGCCGAACCGCAGATGCTCCCGGAAAAAATGCCCGCAAAGACTCCGGCCAAGCCATATCCCGCGTTTTCATCCTCCAGTGTCCCGATCTGGGCCGCCATGAGCACCAGGCCGAAACCGAAGCCGCATGCGCCGCGCGCGGCGATCAGGGCGGGCAGCGAGGTCGAGGCTCCGCCCATGAGGAGGCCCACCGCCGCCGCCGTCACGCCCGCCGCAAAGGTCGTGCGCCAGCCGAACCGTTCCGAAACCATGCCCGCGCCGAAAAGGGCCACGCCCGCGCAGACCATCTCGGCGGAAATGGGCAACCCCACAAGCACCTGCTCGGGCAGCCCCCATAGCGGAGCGTAAAGCTTGCGCGCCAGCAGGGGAATAAAAGAGATGCCCATGTCGTAGGCCAGGAAAAAGAGGAAGCCTCCCGCCCGCAAGGCCTGCGCGGAACAGATCGGAAACGCGCAGGCCTCGCCTTGCCCAAACGCCTGAAGCGAATGCAGCATGCGGGCGCAAAGCATGCCCAGGAGCTTGGACAGCTCCATCAGAAAGAGCAGGCTGATGACTAGGGAGGTCGCCAAATCAAGACCGAGCCCGCGCACATTTTCGGACATGTGCTCCGGATCGATGTACAGGCGGATGCGCAGCACCTCTTCGCGCTGCCGAAACCGGCTGGGCCAATAGGCGTCAATGGACTGTTCCACCACCGTCCAACTATCGTCCTGCCTCCCCGCCGCTGCCAGCACCTCGCCTTCCGGCGTGGTCAGGGAGGCCCCGCCCAACTCCGGATGCGTCTCCACGATGCGCGCAAGCAGCTCCTTGCCGCCCGATAGCCCCCGCACATCCACGCCTTTGTGGACGATGTACTCGAAATCCCGTTTGATGAAGTGGGCCGCGAGTTCCGTCTTGTCGCGCACGGCCTGCTGCAGAAAGGAATCAAAAAGCGTCAGCATTGCCGTGGAATAGGCAAGCTGCGTGCCGCCGATGAGCACCAACAAAAGAACTCCCAGCGTCCGGCTGAGTCTGGCGCGGGCCTCCGGCGTGCCCGTCAAAAGGCCGATCCAGGCTGCCAGAATCACGCAGACCGCCACGCAGGCCGCCGCCAGCAGGGCCATGGCCCAACGGACAAAACCCGTGGTCGAGGCTTCGACCTGGGTCGCGTCGATCTCCAGCGCCACTCCTCCGACGATCCCTTTGTGCTGGAGCGCGACGACGATCCGATAGCTTTGCGGACCTGCCCAGAAAAGTTTCTCCCGGCCGGCGTCGTTTTCGGCCAGTGCTTTCAGGTCAAAAGCCCGGCGGGCCGAACGGTCGTCGTCCAGCGCCTGGTCGGCCCCGTTACGTACGGACGAGGCCAGCGCCCCAAGCCCGTCCTGCACGGCGTAAAGCGGTTCGCCTCCGGCATCCACCACTTCAATGGCGCGAATTCCCCTCGCGCCGTCCTGCAAGTCCTGAAGCATCTCGGTCATGCCCGCGTACTGCGTGAGCGGCTTGCCGAAGCGCAATCCGCGCTCGATGCCAAGAGCCAGATGCTCGCCCGCCCCCCGGTAGCCTGAAAGCAGGGATTCGATAGCCAGGCGGTCCAGGGTGGACACGGAAAGCAGCACGTTGAAACTTAAGGTCAGCAGAAGCACCGCCACCGAGAGGACCCCAATACTGAGTCGCAGCCTGAAAAGGGCGCCGGTCTGCATGATTAGTCTTTCCTTGGAGCTGGCAGAATTGTTCGTTCGAAGATTTCATCGGAAACGACGAGCACATCCAGCGGAAAATGAAATCCGATCTTCGCGGCCGTTTCCAGATTGATGGCGATGGTCGGTTCCATCCGGTCCAGCATGGAAATGGATCTGGGCATGCTGCCCGTAAATATGGCTGCGGCCTGATTGGCCAGAAATTCTCCGGTAGGCCCAAAATTCCAGGTGGAAAAACCCATCAGCGCACCAGCCTTGACGAAATCCGACCCGTCCCGGGCAAAGGTGGGAATCTTCCAGTCGCGGAGCAATTCCAGCAGGGCGGCCACGTCATTGCTGTCCCAGTCAAAGCAGTTCAGCGGCCCGATGAAGAAGGCGTCCATGCCCTCCTCGCGCAGCTTTTCCAGCCCTCGGCGGCATTCATCGTCGGTTTCTGCAGTGGAAAGATCACCGTACTCCGCGACGGAAAAGCCCAGCTCCGGGGCAATGGCCTGCACATCGTTCAAGGCCGCATAAACGCGGCCCTCGGACGTGTTCTGGTACAAAACGCCGAGCTTCTTGAAGCGCACGACATCATGAAAGACGCGAAACATGGTCGTCCATCTGTCCACGATCACCTGGCACGTGAAATTGTCCACCCCGGAGTCCGTGCTGTCGCGCACGATTCCCGCGGCAACGGGATCGGCCATGCCCATGCCAAGAATGGGAGTGCGACCAGTGTTCGCCGCCAACAACGCTTTGACCGCGGCCGTGCCCATGCCCACGATCAAATCGAGATCGTGACGCTGCATCAGATCTTTCGCCAGCACAGGCAGACGCGCCATGTTCTCGGGTTCCCATCCGGGGCTATGGTGCGCGTCCAGAGGATAATCGAGAGAAATCGAGGAGTTGGAACCGAGGGCCTGGCTGAACGCTGCGTAGGTTCGATCAAAAAGCCAGAAGTGCCCGGCCTCAAGATAACCGATGCGTTTGACGGAGCCGTCCCGCGCATGAACATGCAGCGGTGCAAGCGTCGTGAGCACGCCAAGCAGGATGAAGCTGAACCATCTGCGGCTCGCTTCACAGGGACTGGAAAATGAACATGGCAGGACGGGACGGTTCATGTAGTGTCCGCTCATAACTGGCTGTATGGGCATGGGCTCAAAGCCCGGCGGCGAGAGAATAACGATGGCGCGGTATCTTTCAAGGGGCAATCATATGCCCGGCACGAACCTGTAACCGCCACAAAGGCTATGACGACTTTGTTTCAATGTCCTGTCCACGCGCCGAATCATCTGCTCTGGGAGCAGTCTTGGGCGCTGCGGACAGCACAAGCAGGAGCCCTATAAGCGGGGACAGCAGCATGCTCGCAAAAAAATTGCCCCAGAAGCCGAATTTACGGTTTCGACCCAGGAATGCGACAATCAGGCTCCCGACAAGAAAGGCCAAAAATATTTGTATCATTGCTTCTCCGATTGTTGCGCTCGACGCTCACCGCACGACATTGCGCCGCATCATTTCGCAGAATCCCTGCGTGGCTCCGGCGGCAGATCCTTGGTGGGATTGAGCAGGATTCTGTCAATCTTGTCCATGTAATCCAGAAAATCGGAGCCTCCCAAATTCCAGCCGAAACCTTCGCCCTGGGGTTTCATGACGTCTTCGGTCGAAGAATTGGTAACGGCTGTCTCCCGGGGCGGAGCCGGCAGGGGGACGCTCGCGTTGCGTGGATCCGGCAACCGGGGCGTATCTTGCGTGTTCAGGATAATGGGCAATCCGTCTTTTCCGCTACCCACGACAACAACCTTGGCATTTTCCGAGGCGGCGAGTCTGGCTGTGGCCTGAATGCCCTCATAGCGAAGAAAGTTCTCCGTCATGTTTTCATTCACCAGTGACTGGTAATACCTGATTGCCTGTCCCTGTATGGCCTTGCGCTTGGCCTCTTCCTTGGCCTCAAGGAGAAGATAATGATAACGCAGGTATTGTTGCTCGGCCACCAACTTGTCCACGATGGAGTTGCGGAGCAAATCGGGAAGAATGATTTCCTTGACGACAAAACCATGAATGAGGATGGGAATGCGCCCCATTTCCTCGGTGGCGTCCACAAGCATCTTGTCCTGCAACTCTTCTCGGGCAGTGGAATACAGAGCGTCGGGACGATAGCTGCCGATGGTTTGGCGCACTGCGGAAGTCATGATCGGCAAAATGATCTTTCGCTTGTATTCCGGACCGATCTGTTGATGCAAAACAGGGAGTCTGTCTCGCACAATCTGGTATCGCAAAGAAGCCTGAACCGTTACGGTCAAACCATCCCGGGTGAGAACCTCAATAAACTGCGTATCTTCCTGAATGCGTACATCATAAACAAAAAGAATGTTCCACGGAGGGATAAAGTGCAAACCTTCTTGGTATGTTCTGTCCAAAACCGTGCCGCCAAACAATCTTGAATACAGCACTCCCAGCTCGCCCGGATGGACAGACACAAAAATTCGCGGCCACAGGAACACAAGGAGCAACACAAAGACAATCCCAATTGTCACGAGGTGTGTCCGATATCGCCGCAAAAGCGAACGAGTCTTTTCTAATACTTTTTTCATTATTCGGGTCTGTATTGTTGTTGTGCGTACTGAGATGCCCCTCGCCAATATGAATCTAAATTGTAATCAATGCACTGCTTTTCAAAAATAATACATCTACTTATATTATTCTCTGTAATACCAATACACATGCTTTGCATAACTGGACATAAATTCACATTCATAACAAATTTTCCCATGTCTGGCCGAGAAGTCAGAGTATCCCTTGCCTGTTTTACGATTGCCTTGGCATACAAGTTATTACACACCCTGATTCGCCGCGTGTAATCACTGTCGATAGCATAACACTCAAGTCGCTCCCGAATGATTTGCTCGTGCTCCTTTGCGCTGACAATAGATGGCAACGTATTGTTCACTTTATCATAAAGTTCGCGGGCAAACTCAATATTGGATTTCTCTTCAATCTCTTTGTAACCGGAGGCCAAAAAAATGATCAGCCCAAAAAACAGGAGCAGGCAAAGGACGAGAGCTTTCATGCCCGGTCTCCATCGTGACCGTTCTCGACAAAGATTCCATCGCGCATGCTCAGAACCCGGTCCGCCACGTGGAAATAGCGATCATCATGCGAGATGGCCAAAATGGTACACCCTTCGCGTTTCAAATCCGGCAAGAGTTCTTCGTAGAAAAACTTTCTGAATCCCGGATCAAAGTCCGCCGCCACCTCGTCCAGCAGATACACGTCCCGGTCCTCCAGCAAAGAGCAGGCAAGGGCCAGACGCTTCCGCTGCCCGGCGGAAAGATCAAGGGTGGAGAACGAGCCGTCGGGCTCCAGGCGCACCTTGGAATCGATGCGCATCAATTCGAGCACTTTTTTCATCCGCCGCGCAGACGCATCCACCCCGAGGGGCCGGGTGAAAAGATGAAAATCCGAGGGCAGCAACGTGAAAATGTTGCGATACGCCTCCATGCCCAGGTCGGTCAGAGGCGCGCCGTTCAAAAAAACGGCTCCGGACTGCTGCGGATAAAGCCCTGCGAGCACATTCATGAATGTCGACTTGCCCGACCCGTTTCCGCCGCGGATAAAGACGAGTTCTCCCCGATTCAGGGTGAATGATTCCACATGGACACCGAACAGACGCAAACCCTGCCGATCGAAATAATCAAAACGCACATCCTGCATATGCAGCGATTCAAATACAGGGACCTTCGGATCCGGATGCTGCCAAACGGCTTCGACGCCCTCGCGCTCGAACGGCTCGGCAATTTCATCCAGACGGACTTCAAGGTCGCTCAGCTCGTGCAGGCTCATCTCCACCTTGGCCAGCATGGGCACAAAGCTCACCAGGCTGATCATGGGGGTCAGGCAGAACATGCTCAGAATAAGCAGGGTGGAGGTGGTGCTCGCGTCGATCCCCATTATCCCGGGCATAAGGAAGAGGACCAGCCCCAAGGTCAGCAGATTGAACACGGCAAAAAATGAAATACCCTTGCCGTGGCCCCGTTCAGTGGACTCCCGCGCATCGGCGACCCTGTCCAACCATGGGATGATCTGTCCCGCAAACAAGTCCGTGGTTTTGGGCTTGTGCTGCTTCAACTGTCTGAGCCCGTCCTGAAGGTCGCGCAGGCAGGACGAAAACCCCGTCTCTGCGCGACGCGCGGCATCCATGAACACGTAGACCCCGCGCACAAGCCGCAGAAAGATGAACAAGCCAAGCCCCAGAAAGGCGATGACGCCAACCGTACCCGCAAAGGATACGGTCAGCATCTTCAAGAAGGCCACCACGATCATCACCGAGTTGACCGCAGCGGCCATGAGCATGCGCGAGGCCTCGACCACCAGCTCGCGGTCGTCGACCAGCGCGGACTGGACAGCTCCCTTGTCGAGCCGGGAATACTCAAGCTGGTTGACGGCGCGCAGTTTGGTCGCGATGCGCATTCGCCACCCCATGACTCCGCTGAGGGCAATGAGCGCGGCCCGCTCCGTCACATAACGGAAAAGGCGGTAAAATATCCCCAGACAAACCAGGAAGGCCAGAAAGGTATGAAAGCGGATGCCTTCGTCCTCGAACATCTGCTCCAGGCCCTGCAGCACGCTGAATACCGCAAGCCCTTGCATCACTCCCGCCGCAAGGCATGCGACAACCAGCCTGGACCCTTCATCCCCGGCTTCCTTGCGAAGCAGTGAGTAAAAATGAGATTGTATGAATTGCTGCATGTGCGTGGTGAACCGTGATACCCCGATACTCGCGAAAATATCCGGCCCAGGAGCGAAACCGGAGGAAAAAACCGTCAACGTCGACGCGTCGCAGCGTCAGTCGAAGGCAGAAAAAAGCGACAGGCGTACGCGCCCGGGAAGTGCCGTCCGCCGGGGATTCGCCCGGAAAACGGCGCAACGACGCAGCCGCACGCACGCAAGCGGCCCGGACCGGTCCGGGCCGCAGGACGCAAGCAACGGCCTAGGCCGTAGCTTCGGACTCCGCAGCAGGAGAGGTCGAATCCTCTTTTTTGCCGGGCTTCATCTTGGCGACCACGCCCTTGCCTTCTTCCAGCTTCGCCTTGAAGTAGGCCTTTGCTTCCTGCAGATCGAAATTCAGCAAATTTCCGCCTCTTCTGAAATGACGGTCGAAAACCTTGCCTATCGCATAGGTGGATGCTCCGCCGACAATACTGACCGTCGCAGCGCCCGTCGTCGTTCCGATGATCGGAATGCTTTTGAAAAGCGATGCAAAAAAAGGCACGGAGGCTACGGACACCACGCCGGTACCCAGGGAAGACAGAATCGCCTTGACTCTTTCCTTTTTGAATTCGACCCCATACGCCTTGGTCAGAGCGTAAACCAACTCCACCTGAATAGCGGTCAGCCCGGCAAGGTCCGCCAGCGGTACAGGCACAAAGCCAACGCCGATAGCCGCATAGACTCGCTTGCGGATAAGCGCGTCGATTTCGCATTCGATCGGCATGACCTGAGTTTCGGTCTCCGGCTCACCTAGCGTCTGTTCCTGCAGATCAATCTCTTCATTCATGGTTTCGGAACTTTTTTTCGCCATCTCGTCCCCCGATACAGTTTGGTTGTGTGTTCGCCGGATATCTCCCAGCAGCCTACTCGGCCCCTGATTCAATCCGGATTGGCGCAAGACTGGAGTCAAAAATCTCATCTGCGGTAATCAGCAGAACAAGAGGAACATCGAGATTCAACTCTCTTGCGGTATCCAGGTTAAGCGTGATTTTAGGACTGTACTGATGTTCGGCCATCGGTACGCTTTCCGATACGAATCCCAGCAAACGGGCCATTCGTCCCGCGTAAAACTCTCCGAGCGGGGCATAATCCAAGGTGGAAAGCCCCATCAGCGCCCCCTTCCGCACATGCACGCTTCCGTCGCGCGCAAATGTCTTAATTCCCTGCTCGTGAAGAGCATCGAATATCTTCCGGGGATTTTCCTGAGTCCAGTCAAAACAATTCAAAGCGGAAATGTAAAATGCGTCGACACCCTGATCTATCAAACTCCGCACGCCCTCGGCACACGATTGCGCGCTTTCCTCCTGGTCCAGGTCCGCATACTCGACAAGGGTAAAACCCCTGTCGCGCGCCACTTCGCGGGCTTCATTCACATTGGAATAGGAACGGCCTTCCGGCGAATTGTGATACAGTATTCCCAACTTTTGAAAGGGCAACGCCTGATGAAAAAGGACAAAAACCTTCTGCCATTTGTCCCGCGTATATTCCAGGGTCAGGTTCACGGCACCCAGCCCTGTTTCCGCATCGATGATTCCCGCGCCAACGGGGTCGGCGACATCGATGGAGACGATGGGGGTTCTCTCGTTGTTTTCGGCCAACAGCGCCTTGGTCGCCACAGTCCCCATGCTGATGATCAGATCCACCGACGGATCAGTCATCAACTTCCTGGCTTCGGCCAAATACACGGAGGAATCCGCCCCCCACCCGGGACTGACGTGAAGGGATTGGGGGAATTCCATGTGCTTCAGCACATGCAGGCGATCGAGCGACTCCAGCACCTTTGCGCGCAAAAGCGAGAATTCCCAATACGGACCCGTTTCAAAATAGGCGATTCTCTTCACGCCCACGGGAGCCGCCTGCCGGGTGTCCGCCAGGGTGGGCCGGTCCCCGTCGACGACGAGGGAAGCGTTATCCGCAGCCAGACACAACGGCGCAAGACTCCAGCAAAGGATAAGGATCACTGTATTGCGAATCAAACAAAGCATGCGAAAACGAAGCTCCAAACGTTTACAACCGACGCCCGAAAAATGCGGACAACCGTTTTCATTTCAATTTCCAGACTATACCAAAACATCCATGGAGCCGTCTAGAAAGAAATTACAACAGCCATAACTTGTTAAGAATACACAAAAGGAAACAGAACAGATTCAAGAAAAGAATAACACAACAGACAGAATCACAAGCATAACTAAAAATAACTTAAATTGAATTGAAAACAAAAAAATATACAAATGAAAAAAACACAATCTAAAAATTCAAGACCACTCACATTTAAAAAAAAGAAAAACGTGTTTTAGGAAAAATCTACATACTGCTGTGCGCAAAAAATAATTAAAACATACTATTAACTACAAGACCACCTAAGCATAAAACTAAAAAAAAGTAAATATTCAAAAAATTTATTCCAATTTGAAATATGGATTTTATCGGTAAGACTCATCAGCTGCGCGTTGTGGCGCATATCATGATCTTCGTTAATTCCGCAATTCGTACAGAATTCTTGCTGCGCTATTTATGGCCAGAGGAATATATTTTTCATTATTGACACTCACAGTCACTGCAAACATGGTTTCCCTGTCATAGAAAAAGACTGTCCCAAAGCCTGGAAAAGAGCCGATCTGCCCCATCAGGGTAATTGCGGGATCGTTGAACATGAGCACCGTACCGCCGACAAGGAAGCTCCTGGTGTATCCGCCGCGATCCTTATCGACTGTGCTCTGGGCAAGCGCGCCATTGGCGAGTCGTAACGGGGCAAGAGGCGGCGTATCCAGAAAATTGTTTCCGAGCATGCGGTCGAGATTGACCATGCGCACCACATCATCGGGCGAAGCCACCAGATTCCCGGTGCCCTTGGCCATGCCGATGCCCATCATGATCGGCAGGATCAGGTCGGAGTCGTCGGACTCGCCGTACCCGCATGCCAACTGCGGCACGACAGTCTCATCCTGTCCGACTGCCAGCGACTCCATTCCGAGTTTCGTGACGAAATTTTCCCGGATCTGTTCCTCGTACCCCTTGCCCGAAACCATTTCGCTGATCTGGGCAAGCATGAGATATCCCGTATTGGAATATTTCTGATCCGTTCCCGGCGCAAACAACAAAGGCTGCGCACCGGCCATTGCGATGAGCTCTTCCGGGCTCCAACGCCTGGTCGGGTTCGCGAAGACCGGTTCAAGCCGCAGCATGTCGACCACGCCGGAAGTGTGGGTCAGGAGATGTTCTATCGTGATCTCGTGGCCACGCGGAAAATCGGGGAAAAAGCGATCGACGGTGGTATCGAACCCGAGCTTTCCATCCTCGATGAGTTTATAAATAAGCGCGGCCGTAAACAATTTCGTCACCGACCCGATCTTGATTTTGTGCGCATCGGTCATGGGCACATCGTTCTCAACGCAGGCCGTACCGAAAGCGGCGCTGACAGGATGATCCCCGCCCTTCCTGAGCACGGCGATGGAGACTGCGGGAAGATTCGGCTCCGAAGCGAGCATCCGGCCGGCCCGGTTTATGACCTCTCTGATTTTTGAGTCGCGCTCCTCCGCTCCGGCGCGTCCGGAAATCAGAGCCACGGAACAAAGGCAAAGCAAAAAAACGAAGATTTTCAATACATCAGACATTTTCAAGGTACTCCAGAATATGTTGAGCGACATTTCCGACAAGTCCGGGAGAGAGCATGGTTTCATGCGTACCCTCTGTCCATTTGAGCGTAATATTTTCTTTCTTCAAAAACGTGCTCCATCCAAAATACGCGTCATTCACAAAGCTACGCGAATAGTCCGTCATTTCAAGGGCGCGAACAAGCAATATGTTCTTGCTTGAACAGGCAGGCATCTCATACCTGGCTGCGGCAATAGCGTTATTGCGATACGTACTCAACAGGTTGTCCATCTGCACTGAACTGAAGCCGAATGGCAGAAGCCCGGTCCTTTCCCCGCACGCCAAAAGATAACGGAGTTTTTCATCACGCGGCAAGGATCGCAGCACCTCTTCATCGAAAGCCAAGGATTCCTGCAACAGAGATTTGAGCAGGCCTATCTCATCCTGCCCTGCTTCCTGCTTCGCCCGACTGTTGTCCGCCACGGAATCGAGGATCAAGACAAACGCAGCATCATGCCCCATTTTTTCATACCTCCGCGCGGCCTCGTATGCCAAGAGGCCACCAAAGCTCCAGCCTCCGAAAATGATATCCTCCGTTTCAATCTTGAGAATTTCTTCCAGATAATACGCCGCCAAATCCTCGACACTGAGCAATTCCGTATTCAGGGATGTCTTCTCAAGGCTGAACCCGGCAGCCTCCACGGCAAAAACACTATACTTATGTCCCAGAAGATTCGCGAGATCGCCATAACAAAAGACGCTTCCGCCAACAGGATGAAATAAAAAGATATTTTTTCCACCCTCACAATGACAAAGTTGAATCACAGGGCTATCCTTCGAACGTTTCCTGCCTGCGAAAAACTCTGCGAGCTGCGATATGGTGGGATGGGAAAAGAGTTCGTTCAAGGTGATGCGCAGATCCATCTCTTTTTCGATCACGACGATAAGACGTATGGCCAGGATGCTGTGCCCGCCCAGACTAAAAAAACTGGCATCCGCGTCGGCAACGTCGAATCCGAGCAGCTTCTTCCAGATGAGCGCCAGTTTTTCCTCGACCGGCCCCGACGGCCTGCGCCCTGCCGTGTTGTTCTTGCCGGCCAGCGGAGACGGCAGGGCTTTCTTGTCCACCTTTCTGTTCACGGACAAAGGCAGCTCCGTCATGGACACGTAGTAACCCGGCACGCAATGCGAGGGCAGAAGCTGGTCAAGATAGCCTCGCAATTTCGCGGCATCGACGTCTCCGACGATATACGCGGCAAGGCTCTTTTCTTCATTCACCTCGAAGGTGTCGGCCACTACCGTCACCTGCCGAACCCCCGGAAAACTTGCGACGGCATTTTCCACCTCGCCGATCTCAACGCGGTTTCCACGAATCTTGACCTGTTGATCTTCGCGTCCCAGGTAAAAAAGCAGATTGTTTCTGACGAAACCGTAGTCTCCGGTCCGGTACCACCGTTGCCCTTCGGCAACGACAAAGGCCGTTGAGTTCTCCATATCAAGATAGCCTCTGCAAACCCCGGCCCCCGATATCCAGAGCTCGCCACTCTCGGACTCCGGAAGAACCGTGCCGTCCTTGTCCCGGATCGTGACGGTCACCCCCTCAAGCGGCGTCCCGATGGGAAACGCGGAGAACGCATTGCGATTGTCGTAATCAATGCGATACGCGCTGCTATCCACCGTGCACTCTGTGGGTCCATATACATTGTAAATGACAACGCCTGCGTTGCCGGGAAGGTCATAGAACTTGTTCACGGAATCCGAGCGGAGGATCTCGCCGGCGATGAGCATCTTTTTCACGGGCAGCGATAGCTTGTTCGCCACAAGGTATTCCACCAGCACATTGAAAAATGCAGGAGTCATGTCGCAAAGATCGATGGCGGTTCGACAGACGCTGTCGTAAAAATTCTTCGGGCTCGTGCGCTGACTGTCGGGCAAGACATGCAGGGTCTTGCCGACCAAGAGCGACAAGGCGACTTGCTGGATCGAGGCGTCGAACGAGAGCGGAGCGACCAGGGCAATATGCTCGCAGCCGGAGGAATACGGAGCCAACGCCCTCAGAATATGCAGAAAATTCCGGTGCTCGACCACCACGCCCTTGGGCACGCCCGTGGACCCGCTCGTGTACACGATGTAGGCCGCCTGCTCCGGAGAAATTGCGGGCAGCGCCGTATCAGGCAGGGCGTTCATATCATCGGTTCCGAAACGGGTACGCGCATAAGGCTTTTGCGCGCCCTCTCTGCGCCTGATCACGACATCAAAACGGAAGTCGGATATTTCCGCGCAGCCCACGTCGGGGCGGGAAATGGAAACATCCACGGGCACGTCGCTTTCCGCTGCCCAGGAGGTGAAGAACCGCTCGGGAACAAAAAGTTCGGCTCCCGCGTCGAATCGGATCAGCCCTGCGTTGTTTCCCGATTCCTGCGCGTATTCCCGCAGGGCTTCGCGGAAACGATCCTTCCTGTCCAGGTCCCAGACCGCACCCACAAACAACACGCCGTCCCCGGCAAGCTTGGCCACGGCATGGTCCAGCACTGTCCGCAGATAATTATAGCCGGGAAAATTCTCGACCACGGCATGCACATTTATAAGGTCATATTCCTCCTCCGCCAGAAAACGGATGTCCACGGCCTCCATCTGGTGCGCCTTGACGGCGGCATTGCCTGCCCGTTCTTCGATGCGGTCCAGTTCCGTCCTGGACAAATCCACCGCCGTATAACGGATTGAGGCATCCATCAGAACCCGTGAAACCGTGCCCGAACCGCTTCCGACGTCCAGCACCCTCGCTTCTTTTTTCCCGGCAAATCCTGTTTTGCCGAGAATGTTGGCGGCCAGGCTTTCGAGCAAGGCATCCGGCACTCTTTGGCCGTCGAAATAGCTTTTCCAGGCTACGTCGCATCCTCCCTCGGCCACGCTTTCCCAAAAGGCGACCCGGCCAAGCTCTCCTTGTTTCTCCAGGGAACTCTCGCATGCAGGGGAATCAAGACAGAGGATATGCGGTGCGTGGGGGAGCCTGTACTGAAAATACTCGGATTCCCGCAGACAGGAGCTGTCGGTTATGATCAGCCTGGCGGGCCGGAGCATTATTTCCTTCCTGGCCAGGGGAAGTTCCGTATCGACAGGCACATAGACCGCGCCGGCTCTCATGGCGCCGATGCCCGCGGCCAGCACCGCCCCTCCCCGCCTGCAATGGACTCCGACACCGGCTTCAGGACCGTAGCCCATTCTCAGGATGAACCGGGCGATCGCGGACGAGAGCGCGTCAAGTTCCGCAAAACTCAAGGATCTTTCACCGTCCGTCAGAGCTGTCCGCGCAGGGTATTTTTCCACCACCTCGGTGAACAGCTCCTCGAACGAAGCGCCCTCGCGCACGGACTCGTCGACCCGCGCCTTTTCCTTTCCGGGGGCGTCGAACTGGAGATCAAAAATTTTCACTGCAAACTTCCTTGTACTATCCCGTGTAAAAAAAGCTCAAAATAATGCAGCCAATTCAGGGCCGATTCCGTGGACAGGAAGGCCGGATCATAATCGAAGCGCAACACGATCCCGTCCGCATCATGCGCTGCTACGCAGACCAGGCCGTGACCGTCGCCGTCGGACATGCCAAGGCGTTCATCCCCTCCTTCACGGAACGTGAACGCGATATCCGCAGGCCTGGCCGCATCGTTGGCATCTTCGGCCAAGCCCGCCCCTGCCTGTGCAGTGTCCACGCTCGCGGCGGTGAGGCGGAGCAGGTCGTCGAACTCCGTATCCTGGTCGATGCAAAACGCAACGGGCCTGGACAAGTCGAGATCGACAACAATTTCATTCTGCGCAGTGACGCGGCATAACAGCGCGCCGAAGGTCGTGAAAAGAACCGTGGAGACCGGAGTGTTCCTCTTCCGGGCAAACCGCCTGATCGCAGCGGCCAGATCGGCGTCCAGGCTTTTCCGCACCGACCCCCCGGCTTTCCTGCGCCGGGGCGAATACGTGAATTCCAGGGCTCTGCTTGTGTCGGCGGAAACCATCAGCTCAAGGATGCGCAGAAGATCTTCGGACATCCCGGCGACAGTGTCGGGGCTGAAGAGGTCCGCGTAATATTCCAGGGCAAAGCTGATCCTGTCTCCCGTGTCGCTGCCGAAAATGGAGAGGTCGGCCTTGCTGGCGGGATTGTTGAACCGCAGCGTTTCAAAGAGCCCCTGCTTGTCTTTACCGAATTCGAAGTTCATGTAGGAAAGAATGATTTCCGACAAAAGGGTCCTGTCCAGGCAAAGCGGCGGATGGAGGTCCGAGAGCAGATTGTTCAGGATGTACGATTTGTGCTTCAAGGCTTCGTTGCTCACTTTCTGGTTGTCTTTGAGCACATCGCGCAGGGTTTTTTTGCTGTCGACGCCGAGCCGCAAGGGAATCAGGGAAGCCAGCATGCCGGCGGTGTTGAGATACCGTTCGCGGCTGTCCACGGTGATGGCGATGACGAAATCCTGAGCCCCCGTATAGGCGTGAACGAGAACACTCCAGGCGGAAAGAACCACGTGGTAATTGGTCACGCCTTCCCTGCGGGCCAGGTCCCTTATGCCCATAACAAGCGTATCCGGCAGTTCGAATTCATGCACGCCGCCGCGATTGGTGTGCGTGGCCGGGCGCTTGAAATCAGCAGGCAGGTCCGTTTTGGGAAGATCCTGGTCGAACCGGGCCAGCCAGTACTTTCTGTCTTCATCGTTGGGGTGGGTGTATTGATGCCAGGCATAATCCTTCTGCTGCAAGGCCACCGGCTCAAGTTCCTGGCGGTGATACAGCCTGAAGAGTTCCGCATTGAAGAGCGATATGGTGCGGCCGTCCGCCAGGGCATGATGGATATCCATGAAAAGGACGAACTCGGCCTGGCCCGCAACCAGAAGCTTCACCCTGAAGAGCTCCCCCTTCTTCAGGTCGAAGGGTTTTATGAGCGCATCTTTGTGCGCAAGGTCGCAGTGCGTCTCCTCCAGTTCAAACCCCTCGAAAGGATGAATGATCATGTTCGGACGTTCCTCGTCAAAATCGCAAAAGGAGGTCCGCAACACCTCGTGGCGCCGGATGAGTTCGCCGATGGCCTCTTGCAGACGTTTCCTGTCCAGATCCCGGGGGAGCTTCAAAAAGAGGGGCAGATTATACCCGGTATGCTCATCGCTCAGCAAATCCGCATACAGAATCGACAGCTGCTCGCGGCCGACGGGGTATTTGTCGCGCGCCGGCGCGGGCGTTATGTCCTGCTTGCCGGTCTCGCCCTTGAAAACCTTGGCCAGGACCCCGTCCATGAATTCACCGATGGACTGGCTCTCAAGCAGATCCATGACGCTGACGTTCACGCCAAGCGCCTCCTTGATGCGCGTCACGATGCGCGTGCCGGAAATGGAATCTCCGCCGAAGTCAAAGAAATCGTCTTCCCGGGTCAGTTCATCCTCATAGCCGAGGCAATCCCTGAAAATATGAAGGATCTCCGCCTCGCCGAAATGGCCGCGCGTTTCTTGTGATTCGACCTTTGGCTGGCTGATCCCGGAGAGCCGGTACTTGGACACGTCCTCGCCCGACATGGCCACCGCGACCAGGGGCGCGCCGCTTGAAAGCGCGGCGCAGAGAACCCCGAAGGCCTGCTCCGGCGCCAGGGAAAAGTCCCCGACGTCGGCATTCATGCGCGCGGCCATGCCGACTTTGGACCAGGCATTCCAGCAGATCGAAAGCGCGGGCAGTCCATGCGCGCGGCGATACAGGGCAAAAGCGTTGAGGTACGCGTTGGCCGCCGTGTAGTCGCTCTGTCCGGGCGCGCCGACCAAGGATGTGCGCGAAGAGGCCAGTACGAAAAAATCCAGGTCATCGTGCAGGGTGGCTTCATGAAGATTCCAGGTGCCCGTCACCTTGGGCGCGAGCACCTGTCCATACGCGTCCTGCTTCTTGGCCAGGAGAAAACCGTCACCGGCGACCCCTGCGGCGTGGATCACGCCCGTGATCGGTCCCAGATCCCTGCGTATTTCGGCCAACACTTCCCGCACTCGCGCGCTGTCGTTGACATCGCAACAGTAGGAGGCAAAGGGCAGGCCCGGGTCCGTTTGCCTCTTGCGATGCAGAAGCACGACCCTGGCATCCGTCTGCGCCTCGATCCGCTCCGCAAGAGTCAAGGCCATGCCCCCCATCCCGCCGCTGACCACGACGCAACCCCGCATGGCCCTGATATCCGGAGACGCGGGGACCTTTGCCAGCTCCTGCAGACAGACGCTTCCGTCGCCGTGTATGAGGCAGGCCCCGTCGATGCGGCCAAGGCTCTCCTTGAGGGCCCGCAACGACGCCGCGGTCACCGCTTCAAGCTCGACATACGCGCCGCCGAGAAGGGGCTCCTCCTGCTTCAGGGCGAGCAGCATCCCATGGGCCAGGGCGTTCGCCGGAACCTCGTCGTGGTTCGCGAAAACTCCGTGCCCGACCACCGTCACATGCAAAGGACCGCCAAGCCCGGCCCGGCAGAGTTCCTGCAGCTGGCTGCAAAAGGTCCAGTGCGTAGTGCCGGGGGATGGGATATAAACGATATGGGAAACCCCGCTCTCACGTATCTCTCCGGCCAGCGTCCTGCGCTCTTCCGACAGCTCGGACAGTTCGCGCCGAAAATGGACGACCCCGGCCAGGGCGTCGCAAACATCGCCGTCCTCGCCGCCCAGCAGCAGGGTCTTTCCGCCTTGGGCGGAATCGCTCTCAAGCTGCGGCAGTTCGGCCGTTACCCACCTGAGTTCATAGAGCTCCGGCACGGAGCTGGTTGCCTGCAGGGACAAAAAGACAAGGCCGTCCATCTCAAGCAACACGTTGCCCGAAAGGTCCGTAACCGTGCACGTGCCCGTGATTATTTGCGCGCCTTTCTCCTGCACCACGACATGGGCATAGATCTCGGCCGGCAAAGGTTTGTGCAGCCGAATCCGGCCGCAACGAGCCGGCACGAAACCAGAAACCCCATGCAGGGCAAGGCTTGCGGCCAGATCCAGCATGGCGGGATGCCATTTGAAGGTGTTCAAGTCCTGCCTAAATTCGTCGGGCAGGACCAACCGCGACAGCAGCTCCCCGCCCCCGTCGGACACCCACAGAGCTTCGCGGCAGTCCCATCTTCTGCCGATGCTGATGATCGACTGCCCGGACGAGCCCTCAAAGGCCTGCATGGCGTCGCGGATGGCCGCGATATCGAGTCTGGCAGGCTGGACATGTACCCCCCCGGTCAGCACCTTGGCGCTGACCGCCGCTTGCCATTTTTCATCGTGACAATGCTGCAACCGGACCACATACCCGCCGTCCGTCTTCTCCAGCACCAAGGCGGCCTGATCGCCTGCGGCCCAGCTCACGGGCCTGTGCCAGACCAGATCCTTGATGCCGGGGGCGGATTCCTTGACGGCTTCGCAGATGAGGTCGACGGCTCCCATGCCGACCAGGGTCGGAACGCCGCCCAGGACATGTTCCGCCACAGGCCAGAAATCGGCCCGACCCAAGGCCGCGGAAAAGACCGCTCCGGCCGGGGTTTGCACCGGCCCGGACAGGAAGGCGGTCTTGAATTTGGGCCACATCGTGCTTCTGGTGAACGGGGTCGCGGGCAGATGGAGCCTGTGCAAAGGTCTGTCCTGAGGCCACAAAAGCCTCTGTCCGCGCAAAAACTCCGCTCCGGCCTCTTCGGCTTGGGCGCGAGTCCGGAAGGCCGCTCCGGGCACCCCTGTCTTGAGGGCTCGCGGAACCCTGACGGGCGTCAATTCCACGCCGAGCTGCTCAAGAAGCTCTTCTCGCGACGAGGCCACGATCACGGTCCGCGCATCCAGATGCTCCCGGCCCGCGACAAGGGTGCCGGCAATGGCGTGCAGCGGCAACTCCGCGTAGCGGGTCACGGCATCGCGGACCAGCAGACGATATTTCCGCAGGTCGTCCTCATTGGCCGCGGAAAGAGGGATGCAAAACCAGGTGCCGTCGTCCACGGGCAGGTCTGACGGAACATGCTCCCTGACCACGACATGCGCATTGACGCCGCTCAAGCCAAAGGAACTGACCCCGCCGGTCAGGGGCCGACCGGAACGCGGCAGCGGCTCCAGCGTTCGCGGCACGCGCACGGGCGCGGCCTCGAAATCGATATGCGGATTGGGGGTCTCGAAATGGGGCTGCGGCGGGACAAAGCCTTTTTTCAGGCTCATGACGGCCTTGGCCAGGCCCAAGGCTCCGGCCGCCGCGTCGAGATGGCCGATGTTCCCTTTGACCGAGCCGATGAGCGCTTTTTCGGTCTGCTCTTTTCCCTCGCGGGCAAAAGCCTGTCCCAGCCCTTCCACCTCCACGGGGTCGCCGAGGACCGTGCCGGTGCCATGCGCTTCGAAAAAATCCACGTCCGTCAGGGAGAGCCCGGCACTCCTGGCGGCCTGGGTGATGACCTCCGCCTGAGCTCCGGGGTTGGGCGCGGCCATGCTGGAGGATTTTCCGTCCTGATTGATGGCGCTGCCGACGATGACGGCGTGAATGGGGTCATTGTCCCGCAAGGCCTGATCGAGAAGTTTGAGCACGAAAACAGCCCCGCCCTCCCCTGCCCCGACGCCGTCGGCTTTGGCGTCAAATGTCCTGGTCCGGCCCGAGCCGGACTCGATGGTGAAGGTCGCGTCGCCCTTTACCGGCAAGTCTATGATATGCGCTCCTCCGGCCAAAGCGACGCAGATCTCCCCCGTGCGCAAACTGTGGCAGGCATCGTGGACCGCCGTCAGCACGGACGAACAGGCGGTATCGATGGTCGCCCCCGCGCCGGTCCAGTTCTTGAGGTAGCTGATCCTGCCCACCACGTTGGCCGGGACGTTCAAAAGATACGTCTGCTCGGCCTGGTCCGGGAACGCCCTGGTCACCGCGTCCTGAAAGAGACGGTACGGGCTTGCGCCGACAAAGGTTCCGACGTTCCTGTTTTCCAGGGCCGTCCCGCCGTATCCGGCGTCGTCAAGGGCCTGCAGGGCCGTTTCAAGGAAGATGCGTTGCCGGGGATCGAGCATGCCCGCGTCGCCCGGCGACATGCCGAAGCGCTTGTAGTCGAAGGAGGAAATGTCCGACAGGTAGGACGCTTCCCGAAGCCTGGCGGCGTCGAAGGCAAAACCCACGGCCTCGAAAATCTGCCGCACTTCGGTCTGCCGCCTTGGGGGCAAAGGCATGGTCTTGTCGACGCCCTGGGCCAGATCCGCCCAGAAGCTCTCCAGGTCCTCATAGTCCCCAAGACGCACTGCCATCCCGATGATGGCCACGGGAGCGTCATGCGCCGCTTTGGGAAGATCCGGCTCCGCAGTTTTGCGAATTTTCGCAATGTGTTCGGCCTGCTCCCGGATGGTGCTTTCCGAAAAAAGTCCGGCCAGGGTAAAAACATCCTTCCACCTCATATCCAGAAGCGCGTGCAGTTTGACCAGCAGCAGGGAATTGCCGCCCACTTCGAAAAAACCCTGATCAATATCAAGGAATTCCAGTTCAGGCATGACCTCGTGCCAGATCCCTCTGATCTCTTCCTGCAGCGCCGTGAGCTCCCCGGCGCCCTTTGGTTCCGGGGCCAGCCTTCTGCCCTGGAGACGCTTCCGGTCGGCCTTGCCGGACGGGGCAAGCGGGATTTCGTCCAGCACATGAAAGGTGGACGGCCACATGTAATCAGGCAGAAGCGTCGCCAGTTCCTGCCGGATTTCAGACAACGCCGGCACTTTGCCCGGGTGCGGAAGCACAAAGGCCTCCAGGGCGTCGTACTCCCCGATCCTGGCAACCCTGACCACTGCCTGGGACACGCCCGGACAGCGGCTCAGCGCCCCTTCGACCTCTCCCAGCTCGATCCTGAAACCGCGAATCTTGACCTGGTCGTCGTTTCTGCCCAGATATTCGACATTGCCGTCGGGAAGCCAGCGCCCAAGGTCCCCGGTGCGGTACATGCGGCCACCCGGCTGGAACGGGTCGGGCAGAAAGCTCGCCGCGGTCAGGTCCGGCCTGTTCACGTATCCGGGGGCGACCTGAACTCCGCCGATGAAAAGCTCTCCCGCGACTCCAATGGGCGCCATCCGCCTCTGCCCGTCGAGCACGTAGAGCCGGGTATTGCTCACAGGCCGCCCGATGGGCACGACGCTTCCGGCATGGTCCCGGCACGGATACCAGGACACGTCGATGGTTGCCTCGGTGGGGCCGTACAGATTGTGAAGCTCGCAGGAGAGCGCGGCCTTGAAGCGCGTCACGAGATCGCCCGTCAGGGCTTCCCCGCTGGTGAATACGTATTTGAGGCTCGCAAGCTTGCAAGCGTCTTGCGGACGCGTTTCGAGATGATCCAGAAAGGCCCGCAGCATGGACGGCACGAAATGGACCACGGTTACCTTGCGATCGCAAATGGCCTCGACCATTTTCCCGGGGTCCTTTTCGGCGTCCGGCTCCAGCAGGGCCAGGCGCGCCCCGACCCATGACCACCAGAACAATTCCCATACGGATACATCAAAAGACACCGTCGTCTTTTGCAGAATGACATCGCCGTCGCCGATGGGAAACCGCGACTGCATCCAGAGTATGCGGTTTACGAGACTGCGGTGCTCGATAGGCACGCCCTTGGGGCGGCCGGTGGAGCCGGAAGTGAAAATGACGTACGCGACGTCGTCGGGCCCCGCGCCCGCCGGTTCAACCCCTTGGGCGGGCAGGCTGTCCATGTCAGGAGTCAGCACGGGCTGATCCAGAGCGGCGAATTTTTCCGCAAAACCGGGGTCGGTTATGACCACGCATCTGCCGAGATCCTCGAAGATCGAGCGCAGGCGGTCTTCAGGAAGCGAGGCGGAGAGGGGCACGTAGGTCGCGCCGACGCGCAGCACGGCAAAAATCGCGACCATCATCTCCAGCGACCGCTCAAAGCAGACCCCTGCGTAATCACCGCGTGAAAGTCCGGACGCGGCCAGGCAGGCGGCAAGGGCGCAGACTTTCGCGTCCAGCGCCGCATAGCTGCAGGACCGGCCGGAAGCCTCCTCCAGGGCCACGGCCCCGCCGCTGCGGCGGACCTGGGCGCGAAAGCGGCTGTCCGCGTCGCCGTGCATATCGAAGGGCTCGGCAGTGTTGTTGAAAGCGTCGATGAGGGCCAGCTCGTCCGGCGGAAGAATGGTCAGGCCGGACAGGGGCACGTCCTCGCCCCGCAGCACGTCGTCCAGCAGCAGCAGCAGCCGCCGGCTCATGAGCCTGACGGTCTCTTCCCTGAACAGCGCGGTGCAGTACTCCATGTGCACCGCGAAACTCCCGTCCTGCCGCTCCTTGAAGTAAAAGCTCAGGTCGAATTTGCTCCTGGCGTGCGGCAGCTCCAGCGGCTGCATGTGAAGGGGCTTTTGGCCGTAGTTGGACCAGCCCGCGTCCTCCAGAGCGACAAAGACGTCGAAGAGGGGGTTGCGGGACGGATTTCTGTCCACCGCAAGTTCATCAAGCACTTTTTCGAAAGGACAGGACTGGACGGCCAGGGCGCGCTGGAAAATGCCCTGCACATCGCGCACGAGCTCTTCAAACCCCTCGTGCGTCCTGAGCTTCGTACGCACGGCCAGGGTATTGACGAACAGCCCGATCATGTTCTGCACCTGCGCCGACTCCCGGTTCGCCGCAGGGCAGCCCACAACCAGGTCGTCCTGACCGGTGTGGCGATACAGAAACGTTTTGACCAGGGCCAAAAGAACCGGAAACAGCGTCGTTCCCAGCTTCGACGCGCAGGCTTTAAGGCCCTGGCTCCGCTTTGCGTCCAGTTCGAAAACCACAACCGCGCCTTCAAAACTCTGCTTGGCCGGTCGAGGATAATCCAGCGGCAATTTCAGACTTTCCGGGAGGGGCAGCAGGTTCCTTGCAGCCGCAGCAAGCCCTTTGAACTCCTGTTTGCGCTCCCAGTCCACGTAGCTGGCAAAGTCAAGGTCAAGGGGCTGCCAGTCGGGTGAAGAGTCGCTCAGCGCGGCGGCGTAGGCCTGGTTCAGCTCGCGCAGGAAAATTTCCGCCGACCAGCCGTCGAAGATGATGTGATGAAAACACAGCAGCAGGACATCCGCGGACGCGGCGTCATGGAAGAGCCGAACACGGACCAGGGGCTGCTCAGGCCCAAAATCCATGGCTTCGGCCGCAAGCCGCTGCGCAGACCACGGACGATCTACGCATTCCAGCTTCAAGCTGCCTGGCGCAACCAGCGTCTGCTCCGGTTCGTCGGCAAAAACGCGCAGCCGCAGGGCGTCGTGACGGCTTTCGAGCAGCAAGAGCGCTTTTTGCAGCGCGTCCCTGTCCACGGGAATGCCGAGCCTTGCGGCAAAAGGGATCTGGTACGCCAGGCTGTCCCCACGAAACCTCTGCAGGAACCAGATTCGCCTCTGCCCGGCGGACAGGGGGAACCGATCCATGGGGGTCACCTGCGGCATGGTGACGCTGCAGGAAGAGGCGGAGCGGATAAACCTGGAAAGCCTCCTGGCAGTGGAGTGCGACAGGATGTCCTCGATGCCGACCTGTACGGTAAATCTTTTGCCGACCTGCGCCAGCACGCGCATGGCCAAGAGGCTGTGCCCGCCAAGCTGAAAGAAGTCGGCATCCGGGGAAGGGACCTCGCGCTTCAGAACGGACCCGTATATTTCAAGGACCACGCCTTCGATGTCGTCCCCTGCTTCGTGCGCGGCCGGGGAGATTTCCTGGAAATCGGAGGCGTCCTGGCTGGCGGCGGACCGTTTCGGCCGACGCATCGGGGCGTCCGCAGTAGCGCAGGTCGGCGTCCGCACCACTGCCACCTCATCAAGGCAGTCCTCCAGGGCGCGGCACGAAATTTCCCCATCGACGGAAAGGACGCGCATCAGCGCATGCAGCCTCCCGCTCAGCCCGCCGACCCGTTCATGGTCCATCCTGGAGAGATCGTAGAGGAAGCGAAAACGGATCCTGTCGCCGGGAATGACCGAAATGCCGAGCGGATACGGTATCTTCTCAAAACCGTGTACCCCCTGAAGCTCCAGCTGCCCGTCCCGCAGCCGGTCGTCGAAAGGATAGTTCTCGAAAACCATGAGGTGATCGAACAGGTCCCGGCCGATTTCGGCCAGCGGCAGATAGCCGTGCCGCATCTGGTTCAGGCCCTGGTCCTTCACCGTGTCCAGCAGCTCCCTAAAAGAGCTCTCCTGCGCCCAACGCGCCCGCAGCGGCAAGGTCTGGATGAACAGACCCACGACCCGGTCAATGCCCGCAACCTCCCCCGGACGGCCGGAGGTCACGACGCCGAAGGCCACATCCCGGCACAGGCCGTTTTCCGCGCTGAGGACGATGGCCCAGAGCGACTGGATCAAAACGGGCAGGGTCACGGAGCGGGATTTGGACACCATGCGCAGCTTTTGACTAAGAGCCTCGTCCAGGGCCAATTCCACGGCGACAGGATCGACGACATCCCCGGACGGCATTTTTTTGCATATTCCCGTCAGGGGCCCAAAGCCCTCCAGCAGCGCTTCCCAGTACTTCCTGGCGGAATTCTCGTCGTAGCGTGCGCGCCAACGCCTGTAGCCGGACAAGGCGACCGGGTCCGGCAGCGTCGGTTGCGAGCCGCTTTCGAGACTGTCGTAAACAGTGAACAGCTCCCCCAGGAGTATCCCGATGCACCAGCCGTCCATGAGCAGGTGGTGGCAGCACCAACTGAGCACGAAAGTCTCGCCGCCCAGCCTGCAGAGCTGCAGGCGCAGAAGCGGACCCGTGTTCAGATCAAAACCGCGCGTGCGTTCCAGGGCCAGCAGCTCATCCTTTTTCGCCATGGCCAGGGAAGGCGGGAGATGGGAAAAATCGGAATATCCGGTGGTCGTCCGGGCCTTGCGGAGCACCAGGCGATAAAACTCACCTTCAAAAGGCATGGGAAACAGGGATCGCAGACTCTCATGCCGGGAAACGACCTCGCTCCAGGCCCGCATGAGCAGGAAATCGTCGATGGATCCTTTGAAATGAAACTCGATCTGCTGCGTGTAAACGCTCCTGTCCGCCGACAGGTACTGGTACAGCATGGGTTCGTGGGTCGCATCCGGAGGCAGGATGTCACCTATATCCTCATCCCCGCAGCAGCTGATCTCCCGGATTTTCTCCCGGACATCTTCCGGCAGGGCCGCTGTGCAGGCGCGTGTCCGCAGCACCCCCAGCCAACTGTCGAGCAGGCCCGCGACCCACTCGGGGCTCAGCACCTGCGCGCTGAAATACGCGCCAAGATTGAGCGCGCCGGATTCGTCGAAAAATACGACCAGCTCAAGGGGGCTCTCGGGCTCGAAATCGGGATGCAGCAATTCCGGGATGCTGCCGGGCATGGCCAGAACCGGAAGCGGCGTGAAGTCCTGTTCGGCTTCGGTGAAGAATCTCCCGAAATAGTTGAAACTTATCTGCGAATCATAGGCGAAGACGCCTGGGTGCGCTTCCCGGAGATATCCAAAGGCATTGCAGCTTAGAGGGCTCAAAAACCGCGCCATGTCAAAGCCCATCCCGCGTTCCGCGTCTTCCACGGAAGCGGCGGGATGCAGGGGCAGCGGGCACACGGCGGTGAACCAGCCTAGGCTCCCGCTCGCGTCGAACCCGGGCAACAGGGCATCCCGGCCATGACTTTCCAGGGTGACGAAAACCGTCCCTCGCTGCCCCTGCGCGTGAAGCGCCGCAGACAAGGACCACAAAAGCTCCGACCGGACGGAGCGGGCATGATCCGGGCGAAAGCCCTGGAGCTGTTTCAGCGTGAAAACCCGTTCCGAAGCAAGGTCCTTGCGATCCTCGCGCCGGACATGAAGCGCGCCCGCGTCGGTCGCGCACACCGCTTTCCAGAATGCGTAGTCGTCACGGGAGGGAAAGGTTCCCTCGTCCACCAGCTTGCGGACTTCGACGGCCCTGGTCGCCACGCCGTGGACCTCGCCGGGCCTTTCCCCGCCCCGGCAAAAAGCGATCAGATCCTGGCGCAAAACGTCCAGGGAAACGGCGTCGAGCACCAGATGATGGCCGACAAGAACCACTAATCTCCCCGTGTCCAGCTCCGCCAGGCCGGCGCCGAGGGTCGCGCCCCGTTCCGGGTCAAGGCCCGCGACGACGGTCCGCACGAGCTTCCGCAGCGCATCCCTCTGCCCCGCTTCGGCGCCAAAGGCGCCGCTTGTGAGGACGACGGGCTGGGGATCCCGCAGCACAACGGCCTGCCCGTCGGCAAAAGAGAGCCTGAGCGCCTCGTACCTTCCCGGCAAAGTCCCGAGCCAGTCCTCGATCTTCGCCCGGTCGACGCGGGGCCCGATTTCCATGGGCAGGGACATGAAAAAACGTTTCCAGTGCACGGGGCTACGGCGCAGGAAAAAGGCCTGCAAGGGAAGCAGCGGCACCCGCTGCCCGACCACGACAGGCGCGTAGCCGGGAGCGTGACCGTCACGGGAGCCGTCAGCCTCTTCAAGGAGCCGGCAAAGATCCGGAAAACGCGGAGTGCGCAAAAAATCCGCGGCAGAGAGCGCGGTGACCTTGCCTCGATGCAACAGGCCGACAATCTGGATGGCCTTGATGGAATCGCCGCCATCCATGAAGAACTCGCTCCCGTCGCCGACCTCGGAACCAAGGATCGTCGTCCAGGCATCCGCCAGGACCTGCAGCCCCCCTCTTTGCGAGGCTCCGCCGCATTCCGTGGCGATGTGCTTTGCGAATTCCTCCAGGAGGGACTGACCGTTTCGAAAGAAGAGTTCGTCATGCTCGAGAACGATCCGGGAGCGCACGCCGGTCTCCAGGGTAAAACTCCCCGTGAACTTGCTGGCCTTAAGTTCCGGCTCCAGCGCGTGGACGGCAAGCCCTTGCGCCTCGAAATTTTTGACATGGGCGTGGGTCGCCAGAATGTCCGTGACCGGACTCCCGCAGCGGCTGTGCGAGATCGCCTCCTTGAACTGCGCCGCAGCGGCCCGCACCGCCGGAACGAGCCCGTTCTCGCCGTGTTCCTGCAGGCGCAGGGCGACGGTGCCGACATAAAAGCCCGTGGTCTCGAATTCCGCCCTGGTCTCGCGCAGGCCCACGGGAACGCCGACAAGGATTTCCCTGCGCCCGTGCCGCTTGCGCAGAAAATCGCCGAGCAGGGTGGCAAAGCTGCACAGTAGCGTGGCGCCCGCGTTTTCCGCCAGCCGTTGCAGGCTGGCTTCAAGCTCCGGCGGCAGGTCGATAACGGCCATGGCTCCCTTTCTTCGCACAGACGGATGCAGGGCTGCGGCCGGGGGAGCGAAGACCCTGTCCCAATAGGCCTGATCCGCCTTGAATTCGGCGGACCGCAGATACGCGTCCTCCCGGCGGCAAAACTCCGCCTGCGTGGCCAGGAGCCCCTTGGCGGCCTCCCCCCCGCGCGCGTATTGCAGGGCATTGTTGAGCAGAATCTCGATGCTCTCCGCATCGCCTGCGATATGATGCACCAGCAGGAGCACCTGCAGGCTGTCCGCAAGCCTGGCGATCTCCACCCTGACCGGCAGTTCGGAGCGCAAGTCGAAGGGCGTGTGGATACGCTGACCGAAATATCGCTGCGCGGACACGGAATCCGGAAAATCCGTCTGGCGCACGGGAATTTGCAGCGCCTCGTTTCTCTGAAAAAAGGGAGTGTCGATCTCGCCGCCCAGCGTACAGGAAAAAAGCTCCTGATCCTTGAGCGCCCGGCACAGCGACTCGACGAAGGCGTGCGCTTTTCTCCCTTTCACTTCCATTAAAAAGGGCATGTTGTAGTCAACGGAACCCTCGTTGGCCTGCTGATAGGCCCAGAGCTGGAACTGCCCCCGGCTCAGCGGTGCGCTGTCGCGCCGGCTTGACGACGCCTGCGGCCGCATCTCGCGCAAGAGCGTTGCCACATCGTACAGGTTTGCGCACTTCACGAAATCCCGAAAAGCGATTTCGGCGTTGCATGTGCTGCGCATCTCATGGAGCAGGGTCATGGCCTTCAGGCTGTCCCCGCCCTGGGCAAAGAAATCCTGGTCCGGGGCGTACGGCTTGCCGAGCACGCGTTCGCAGATCCCCAGCAGCTCCGGGCTGATGTCCGGCTTCTCGGCATTGGCCGGGGTTTTGTCCTGAGCGATTCTGCGCAATTCGTCGCGGTTGACTTTTCCGGTCACGGTCACCGGCATGGCACTGACGTGACGCCAGATTGAAGGAATCATGTACACCGGCAGATTTTCCTTGCTCCAGCCGACCACGGACTCGACCGTGCCTCCGGCATGCAAAACCAGAAAAGCGGCGAGCATGGCCTGATCCGACGCATCCCGGATCGCCAGCACGAAGGCCTGGCTGACGGCCTCGCACTTTTCGAGCAAAAACGTCACCTCGCCCAGTTCAACGCGGTTCCCCCTGATCTTGACCTGATCGTCGGTTCTCCCGACAAGAATGATCTCTCCGTCCTGCGACCAGCTCGCCAGGTCGCCGGTGGCATAAACCCTTTCGCCATCCGCCCAGGACAATGCCTGAAAACGACTCCGCGTCATGGCCGTGTTGCCGTGGTAGCCAAGGGCCAGACTCGCCCCGCCGATGTGCAACTCTCCGATCATGCCCGCAGGCAACGGCGATTTGTCCGAGCTCAGGATATACGCATGGACGTTCGGTATGGGCGTCCCGGAGCTTATGGGCAGGCTTGTCCCCGGCAACACTCTTTTGATGGAAGCGCACACGCAGGCTTCGGTTGGCCCGTACGCGTTGTAATAGTGCAATCGCGCTGCATAATGCAGCGCGTCGCTGGCGATGGGAGGCTCGCCTGCGGTGATGAGCACGCGCAGGCCGGCGATTTCATCCTTGTCGAAAAGATGCAGGTACGAGGGGGGAAATGTCGTCACGGAAACCGCGTTTTCTTCCATGTACTTCTTCAGAGCCCACGGGTCGTGCCGGTATTTGTCCGTCACGGGATACAGGCAGGCTCCGGACAGAAGGGCCATGAAAATCTCGGAAAGAGACGCGTCGAAGGCCGGAGAGGCGAATTGCAGGACGCGGTCCTCGAAAGAGAGCCCAAAGATATCGATCTGTCCCTGAATCATGTTCACGAAACCGCCGTGCGGGACAAGCACGCCCTTGGGCGCGCCCGTGGAACCGGAAGTATAGATCACGTAGGCCGCGTCCCCCGGCAAGAGCTTCGCGAACGCGCCGCCGCACGGGGCCGCATCAAGGTCCATGTCGTCCGGATCAAGGGTGAAGGCCGCCTGTGCGTCACCGACAATATGTTCGATACGCTCCGCAGGAGACTTCGGGTCCAACGGCAGATAGACGCCTCCGATCCGCATGATGCCGAGGATGATTTCCGGCAGAGCGATGGTCCTTTTGGCCAGGACGGCGACGATGTCCCCCGTCTTGACCCCCTTTTTTATCAGCCATGAGGCGCAACGCAATGACCTGTCCTGCAGCTGCGCATAGGACAAAACGGACCCGGATTCGTCTTTTATCGCCGCGGCTTCGGGGAAAGCCTGCGCCGCGTCGTCAAAAAGCTCCGGCACGGGCTTGATCGCATAGGCTCTTCTTTCCCCGTGCTGCCAACTCTCAAGCTCCTGTTTTTCCTCATCAAGCAGATAATCAAGGCCGGACAAATCGGAGCCATGTCCCACTTGGAGAGCCAGGAATTCCAGGCGCCGCACATATCTCTCCACATCGTGTTCGCTGAAATGATTGCAGCTGCTGCGCACGGTCAGGGAATACCCCCCTGTTCCCGTTTCCTGCAGAATAAGAATCCCGAACAGGATCGGCTCCCGGTCGCTATGGTGCTGCCCGGCCGTCAGGACAGGAAAGTCCGGGTTTCCCGTGGGCATGCTGGGCAGGAAATTCACGAAGGTGTCGGCGACGAAGGCGAAATTCTTGTGGCTCAGTTCGCGCATTGCCAGCTGGTACGGAGTACGGACGTGACGGAAAAAGGCCATGCTCTGCGCGCCCACGTCCCGCATCACGGAGTCGAAGGTGTCATGACGGCCAAGATCAAGAAACACGGGAGGGGTTGCAATCTGGGCGCCTTGCCTTCTGCGGACCGACTTGCGTTCTCCAAAGGCGATGGGTGTCTGGATGGCGATCTGCTTTTCGCCGCACATGAAAGAAATGATCAGGGCATGGAGCGCCGCGAAGTACGCCGCCGGCCCCACAGCGTGCTTGCGCAGGACCGCGTTGATGGATTCCGAGACATTTTCGGAAAGAACAAACTTTTTATGCCGCGAATGGCCCAGAACATCCGCATGGCCGGGCAGGGTCCTGAAAATTCGTTTCTCCGGGATCGCCTGCAGATGGTTTTTCCAGAACTGCAGATCGCCGGCCAATTTCGACGATTCGAAATGCTTTTTGTCCTGCGCATAACTTTTCAGAAAAGCGTCAGCATCTTCGATGGAGACGTCTTTTCCGTGCATAAGGGCGCTGTATATGTCCGCGATGAAATCCACATGAAAAAAAGAGGCAAGCCCATCCAGCACAAGATGAGAAAATTTTATGGCATAAATGCTCTCCGACCGGCCAGTGTGGATGAGCGCAAAATGAGAGGGATGTTTATCCACCGGCTTTTCAAAAAACTCATCCAGATACTTCAGGGCCGAGGAGGATGGATCATGATGAGACGACGCGTCAAAAAAATTTAACACTGCGCCATTACATCTACTAATATCAAAATACGGATTGCGCTCATTCAGATAAAGAGAACATCCTAGAAGCGGATTTTGCCGCAATGCAATATCTATGGATTTTTGAAGAATCTCCGGGCAAAGCGCGTTGCTGACCCTAAATATTCCCATGATAGCTATTTCATTATAATCAGAAGCCGATGCTTGACTCGATAGCCATATTTCTTTTTGGCAACTCGTAAAGGTAAGAATTTTCAGCTCATCGCTGATCATAACGTTCTCCATGAAAGTGCGTTCCGATATCTCCGCCGTTGATCATTCCGTGGTCATTCCCTGGGCTGCGCGGCCCTATGGCATGGCTGCGCAGCATGAAAGCCGGAAGGAGCGAGCGTTTGCGCGATGAGCGTGGCCAGCGCGTCCCAATTGTCCTGCAGATAAAAATGATTGCCTGGAAATGAATGGATCGAAAACTCCCGGGTCGTCAGCTTGCTCCACTCGCAGGCCGTGGACTTTTGGAGCAGATCCTCACGTCCCAGAAACACGGTGATGGGCACGGGCAGCGGGTCGATCTCGGCCGGGTGCCATGTGTCAAGGGCGGTGAAATCCGCATACAAAATCGGCTCAAGATATCGGCACAACTCCTTGGACATGGCGACAGCCGGAGGAAGCCCTCCAAGATCCCTGATATATCGCCAAAGCTGATCCGGCGGAAACGACGAAACAGGAACAGCAGATTTGTTCAGAAAAGTGTCCGGAGTCGCGCACGCAGAGACAAACAGCGCTTCCGGCAGCGGCATGTTGCCCTCCCGGGCCCGAAGCGCGCACAACAAGGCCAGCAAGGCCCCCATGCTGTGCCCGAACAGGGCGTAGGGATGTGAACGGGCGATTGGTTCAATGTGCGCAAAAAGATCTCCGCTTATCGCATCCATGCTGGTCGACAGAGGATCCCGACAGCGACGCCCCCTGCCCGCCATCTCCAATGGACGAACATCGATCCCTTTGGAAAAAAAATCCTTGAACCTGGAGTAATACGTGGCGCTTCCCCCTGCATGGGGAATACAGAAAAGCGTTGTATGTATCGGATATGTCATGAATATCGCTTTTATTTTAAAATCAAATATCTGTTGTACGCGTAAAATTACTGCGACATTAAAAAAACGTCTCTATGCACGTATAAATTGAAATTGATACGGAAAAAGTAGTGTCGCAGTATCTTGCAGAAAATTTTTACAAATCCACCCAGCCTGCGTTATCGTCCACTTCCTGCATGATGATTCTTGAAGATTGCTCGCTATACCCGGATCGCGCATGCAATTGTTTGAGAACTATCTTGTTGTCGATCATGCCGCAGATTTCAAGTTTCCCGATATCGTGCCCGATTATGAACTTGAATCGCTTCCCGTAGCCATCAAGCTCTTGCCGGGCCCGGTCGACGATTTCCACCCCGCGCTTCAGAGGAATCTGAAAATGATGCCGCACTCGGGATACAGGCATGCACTGGTAAAGATAGTACGGACTGACCCCGATGCGCAAAAGCCCACGCATGAGATTTATGATGTCTTCCGGAGTATCGTTGACCCCTCGAAGCAGGACAGCCTGATTGTTGACGGTAATGCCGATGCGCCTGAGCCTGTCGACAGCCTTTGCCGACGTGGCCGTGATCTCGTTCACGTGATTGAAATGAGTCGGCACATAGAGCGCCTTTTTCTCATTGAATTCTTGCAGGAGCTCAATCAGCTCGTCGTCGAAAAGACGGAGGGGATAGGTGACGGGCGCGCGCGTTCCGATGCGCACGAAGTCCAGATGGTCGATCTTTGCAAGAGACATTAAAAGGGGCTTCAAGACGGAATTGGGGAGCATGAGCGGATCGCCGCCGGAAATAACGACATTTGTTATCTCCGGATGCTCGGTAATATACCTTACCGCCCCGTCGAATCGCCTGCCTTCTTGATCCTTGGGACGCCCGACCGACCTTCTGCGAAAGCAGTGGCGGCAATACATGGCACAGTATTCATTGGCCACCAGCAGAGCCGTGTAATCGTACTTATGCAGCACGCCATTTTCCTTGTCGTGCTTGTCGTCCCCGTACGGGTCAGAAGTAGTTTCCCCCATCGATCCATCAATCACAAACTCGTCGACACTCGGAAAGCACATTTTTCGTACAGGATCGAACGGATCATCGGTATGAATAAGGCTTAAGTAATACCTAGGTATATTTACGGGGTGAATTCTTGAAACTTCTAACAGTTTTTGCTCTTCTTCGTCGCTAATATCTACATATTCTTTGAGTTGTCTTATACTCACAACATTATTACTCAATTCTTTTTTCCAGTCTAATTTCTCCCAATCTATGACTTTAACATTCATAAAACATCTTATCTCCGATGTATTTTTGATTAAAAGAATCAAAAAAAATACGCATAATTGGAAAAACTCTATATGCAAAAACAAAAAATAAGTATTTTTTTTAAATAAAAACTAACATATACTCGCTAACAAACCAGCGTAAAGGGTATCAAAAACAGAAAACATTGCCTGCTCACTGAAAATCAGGATTTTTCATAATCACGATTTCAGTCATGCAGCAAGGCGTCCAGAGAAAATTATTTATCCGAAAGACACAAATAACTCAATATATTTGCAGCTGACCAAAAGCCAGCATAAAGCCTGGGTGTCAAACGGCATCGAAAACTGAGTCACAAGAAAAATGCCGCACCGACAGCCAGTTGAATGCCTAAGCACTCACTCCCGCGACACAAGGAGATTTCGCGCGGACCTTAACAAAAGCTATTGCGTTGGGATTGATTCGACGTCGCGGGGCCAGATAGCCCGCAATTTCAGATCAAAGCGATACGGATACGCTAAGGACAGGAACGTGGAGGGGGGGCGTTTAGGCCGCACGAAAAAGGACGGGGAGGATAGTATCTTAACCGTTGTATCCTGGCCGGGGCGACTGGGCTCGAAGCAACTGCCCTCGATTCCCACCGAAGGGACATGCCTCCCTTGGCATTGTAGCGCATTACGTAACCACAACGGCCTTTCCAGACTCATGCATGAGAGAGCAACGGCTATCGTTTATTCCCGGCATAACTGATCAGCAAATCGAATTCCTTGCACGACTTCAGCAATTGTTTGCGCTGCCTGAACGCCTTACGATCCCCGCTCCATTGGCACCATGCGGCCAGCCTCCAGGCCAGCCACTGGCCGAACCTGCGGGTGAGGATCATTCCGAGCGCGGCCAGCGCCTTCCTTGGCACCAATTCGAAGAGCGAATCCTCTAGCGAGATAATGTCCGCCGTGGTGCCCGGATCGCCCTGGCGCGCGCAGCGCCCGCGCAGCTGCCTGTCCACGCGGGTCGAGGCATGGCGTTCGGTCAGGATCACATGCAGGCCGTGCCCTGCGGCATCGGCGTCAAGCTTGATGTCCGTTCCGCGCCCCGCCATGTTCGTGGCCACGGTCACCGCGCCTCCGCGCCCCGCCATGGCGACAATATCGGCCTCCCGCTCGTGCAGCACGGCGTTCAGCACCTCGTGGGGCAAGGCGACCCCGCTCAAGGCGCGCGCAATGGATTCGGAGCCCTCGATGGAACGCGTCCCGATCAGGACCGGGCGGCCGTCCTCGCGCATGCGCCGGGTTTCCGCGATCACATCGCGGACCTTCTCCTCACCCAAGGCCCAGACCCGGCGTCTGCTCTCTCGGCGCAGGCAGGGTTTGTTGGTCGGGATGCGGGAAACGAACAGTCCGTAAAATTGCAAAAATTCCGTGCGGGCCTCCCAGGCGGTGCCGGTCATCCCGCTCAAACGCGTGTAGCGCAGAAAGAACTCCTGGAATGTCGCCTGTGCGCAGGTGACCCGGGGCGCCTGCACGGCGAGGCCTTCCTTGGCGGACACGGCCTGGTGTATGCCGTCGCGCCATTCATGGTCGGGCATGGGGCGACCCGTGGCCTCGTCCACGATGACCACCTTACCGTCATGCACGACATACTGCACCGAGGCATGAAAGAAATGCCTGGCTTCCAGGGCTTGCAACACCACCTCGCAGGCCCGGTTGCGACTCCTGAAGGCCGAGCCCGCTTCCGCCACCGCCGCAAACACCGTGGCCCGTCCCTGGTCGGTAAGCTGGACCTCCCTGAAGGCCAGATTGAGACGGTAATCCCGCCCCAGTTCCATGACGTCGGCCAGGTCCGAGGCGGCAAGATAGATATCGGTCCGGGCCTCGCCCGGTTCGCCGGAGATGATGAGCGGAGTGCTCCCGCCATCGCACAGGACGCTGTCGGCCTCGTCCACGATGGCGCTGGCCAGGCCGCGTTGCAGCAGTTCCGGCACGGGCGTCCCGGCCAGGGTCGCGGACAGGGCTCCGATCAGGGTCGAGCAGCCGCCCATGGCCATGCGGTCGCGCAGGAAGTCGGCGGTGGCCTCTTTGCTGGTCAGATAGGTCACATCACAGGCATATCCGGCCATGCGCTCTTCGCGCGGACAGTCCTGGGAGACCACGCCCACGCTCACGCCGCAGAAGTCATAGAGCGGAGTCATCAATTCGGCGTCGCGCGCGGCCAGATAATCGTTGGAGGTCACCACATGACAGCCCTTGCCGCGCCATCCCTCCAGGATGGCCGCCAGGGAGGCGGTCAGGGTTTTGCCTTCGCCCGTGGCCATCTCCACGATACAGCCGGACAAAAGTCCGAGAGCCCCGGCGACCTGGGTCAGGTAGGCCCGCTCCCCGCGCGCGCGAAAGGCCGCCTCCCGCACCGCGCTCAAGGCCAGGATGCGTTCGTGCGGCGCGTCGCGGTTGAGTCGAAACAGCACCCTGAATTCCGCCAGACGCAGCCGCAGGCATGCGTCGTCCAGACTCGCGAATTCGTCCTCGGTCGCCAGCACCCGCCGCGCATCGCGCAGCAGGGAGGAGGAATGCGGGCGAGGCTTGAAGCACAGCGCCACGCGGGCCACGATCCAGTCCCAGCCCAGAGGGACGTGCCTCGGGCGTTCCGCCAGATACAGGTTGCGCCAAAGGTTCATGTCATCTCCGCGTGAAAAACTGACGCAACCGGCGCAGCCATTGCAGACCAAGGGGCTCCTCGCCGAGCACCATGCGCACCAGTACCTTCTGCCCCGGCCGCAGGATCGGCCGGGATCCGTCCGGTTCCGTGGCGTTGACATCGGGCTTGAAACGCACCTCGAAAAACCTGTTCGCGGCCACAGCCGTGCCGCCGTCGCCCGCAACCACCGGGATGGACCCGCCAACCTGACTGGCCAGGGCCTCATGAAAAAGTTCACGGCGCCCGGCAGAAGCCGGGGAACCTTCGACGCGTGCGGGATATTCGCCATACTGCGGCCCGGACACGCGGAAAGACGCCGTACGGATCGGCTCGGAGAACAGGCGCGCGGCATCGTATTGGTCCACCGCCACGCGCAGCCGCAGATCATCCGGGGCGTAGAGCATGCCCAGGGCATCGCCCTTGCTGACCCATTTGCCGTGACGCCGGGTCAATTCCGGAGCGACCCACACGCCGTCCATGGACGCCTTGACCGTGCGCAGCGACGCCTGGACGCGCAGAATCGACAACTGCTGCGAAGCCCCCTGCCATTCCCGCGCCGCCTGCCCTGCGGCGTTGGCGTCCCCTTTGGCGCGAGCGCCCCGAAAACGGGACAACGCGATATCCGCCGACAGCTCCTGATCTTTCAACTGCGCATCGATGCCGGGATTGGCAATGACGGCCAGCTCGGTTTTCCCGGCCAGGACGCGCACGTCCGTCGCCGCAAAGCTTTCCAGCACGCCTTCGGCCTCGGCATATACCACCCCCCAGCGCCGACTCTCCACCACGCCTTCGGCCACCAGGGCGCTTTCCAACGGAATCCCCAGCAACAAGGCGCCGAGCACCCCCACGACAAGCGCCAGGCGCAGCCCGGTTCGCATTCGACAGCCCGAGAGTTCCGGACCAAAGGCCATGTAGTGCAGGCCCTTGACCAGCGGCAGTCCGAACCACAAAAAAGCCAGGGCCGCGGCCACCACGACACCCAGCGCGTACAGGCTGTCCTGGAGCAGGACGAAGATGCCAAGCGTCACGATGATCCGGTACACGAACGCCGCCACCGCGTAGACCGGGTAGACGAAACGCTCGTTGGACTGGCGCACCACCGTCACCGCGCTGCGCACCCCCAGCACATGCTTCTTGAACAGGTACACGGCGTACTGCTGGGAACGCTGATACAGATTGGGCATGCCCAGAAGATCCGAAAGGACGAAGTACCCGTCGAAACGCAACAGCGGATTGATGTTAAAGAGAACCGTGACCACCGAGGCGATGAGCATGCAGTTGCCGGCCAGAATATGCAGCGTCGTGTCCGACGGCGTGGAGGCCCAGACCAGCGTGGCGACGAAGGCCAGCATCAGCTCGGAATACACCCCCGCCAGCGCGACCATGGCCCGCTGCCACTTGCCGCGAATCTGCACGCTGCTGCTGACGTCGATGTACGGAACGGGCGCGAAAATGAGCAGCATGATGCCCATGCCGTTCACTTCGCCGTCGCGGCCGTCGCGGGCGCTGAAGTGCTTGCAGGCGAAGGCATGCCCGGCCTCGTGCACCGCCTTGGTCAGGACGATGACCGCGTACATCCACAGCATGTTCGCGGGGGCCATGGCCTGCCTGGCTTCCGCCCGGAAGAGCCCCCACTGCGGAAGCAGCTCGCGCAGGGCGAGCCCCAGCAGGGCGACCCAGACCAGCATGCCCGCCGGGGTGAAGATGAAACTTCCGGCCTTCTGAAAACGCGTGAAAAAGGCGTCCGGATACCACAGCGGAAAACGCAGAAAAAGAAACGAGGACAGGGTGCCGCCCAGCTTCTTGAGACGCTGGCGTTGCCGGCGCTCCAGCAACGCCCGCGTGTCGGCGGGCATGCTCAGGGCCAGGAGATTGGAATTGTGCAGATTGCCGAGCAGGGCGATGATCTCGCCCTGGGTCAAGGCCTCATCCTCGTAGCGATCCAGGCAGAGCTCCCAGGCCTCGCGGATGGTCCGCGAGCCGTTCAGCAGGGCCACAAAGCGGTACGCTTCATCCGCGAGGCGAAAGTGGGTGTTGTTGTCAGGATCGCTCAGCACGTGCCAGGTCCTGCCCCATGTGGTCTGTCGACGGCTCTGCAGATCGGCCCGGAGCCTCGGGGCCAGGGATTCCACAAGATACCAGTGTTCGTGAAAGGAGTTGTGGCGCTCGCCGCCGCTCATAGCCACTTCCACCACATGAGGGTCAGCCTGTTCATAATCTCCCGGGTCCAGATCGAAAAGAGGGACCGCCGTCCGGCAATGATCCGCGCGTAGCCTTCCATTCCGGGACGCAGAAGAATTCCGTCGGGCAGTGCGCCAAGCCGTCCGCGCACCTCGAACCCGTTGATGTCCCCGACCACCGCGCCCAAGGGATGAACGCGCTCCACCGTGAAAGGCACGCGCACCTCGGGATAGGCGGTCAAGGCGAAATATCCTTCGGGCGGGGGCGAAAGCACGAGGTCGCCGATGTCGTGTTCATCGACATGCATGGTCGGGCGCAGAGAGGCCGTATCCGCGACCTCGAACAACTCCTGGCCGCGCCGCACGGGCTGACCCAGACGCGGGAACATGTCTTCGGAAACCACAAATCCATTCACGCTCGACTTGAGTTCCGTCATCGCAAGTCGTGCGGTAGCCCATTCCAGATTGACCACATCCTTCTTGGACTCCAGCTCCGCCAGCGCGGCTTCGGCTTCGCGTCCCTCCTGCCGCAGCTGGAAGCTCTGGCTATGGTGAATCTCCTGCTGCGCGCGCAGTGCCGCGATTTCGAGCTGGATCTCCGTGGCATCAAGGCGGCCGAGCAGCGCCCCGGCCGTCACTTCATCGCCGGGCCTGGCCAGGACCTCGGTCAGGTAGCTGTCCATGGGCGCGGTGTGCGTATAGCTGTTCGTTCCCTCGATGACGAGGGGCGCGGAAATGATCAGGTCACCGCGAATGATCAGGGACAAGGCGAGGATGAGCCCCACGGCCAGGGTCGCTATCTTGAGGATGGTGTGACGAGGACCGAAGAGATCGGCCGCCGCCATGCAGGCCTTGCGCCACAGCCGCACGGGCACCAGAGCCTCGGCCATGCGCAGCTCGTGCAGGCGCGGGGCCGCAAGCTCGCCGGCCAGCCGGAAAGCATCGATCACCGAAGCATCCGTGATGTCCTGGGCCAGAAAAAGGGCGGCGAAACGGACCTCCCCATGGACCTTGAAGGGCATGGATACCACGCACGGTAGATCCTCGGCTCGCGCGAGCCTCTCGGCGGCATCGGCCACGACCAGGCCCGGTTCCCCGTGAGGATGGCGCACGACCTCGTTCTGTTCCACGCATTCGAGCAGGGCGTCCTCCAGTAGGCGCACGCTGCGCGTCCCCCGGGAAAACTTCTCCATCTGGTCGATGGCCACGACCTTGACCCCATGGGCACGCACGACGCCAACGGCCACGCGGCGCAGACGCAAGCGGGCCGCCGTCTCGGCGCAAAAGGTCACGGCCGCCTCAAAAAACCGCTCGCTGTGCTGCACTTCGCCCAGAATATGGATCACGTCGGCCAGGGGCGTATCCGCCTGCTTTTGCCCGTCCGACGCTTCCGGGGCCTGATTCTCGGGCTCCCGGGGCCGGGCGTCCGGTGCGGACGTGGCTGATTTTTCGGCCAGCAGCAGCAACCCGCGCACCAGCACCAAGGAATCCATGACCCCGACAGACGCGCCTCGCACGCAAACCGCGAGACAGAGGCGACGATCCTGTTGTTCGAGAATGGGAACGAAAAAACCCTCCATGTCGGGAGGGCCGGCTTTCAGCTGAACAGTTTGAGACGTGCCGCCTGGCATGCCTCCGTACGCCTCCGCCAGACCCAACAGCCAGGGCGGGGGCAGCGCAGGGCGCTTCCCCTCCCATCCGTCGGTGATGCCCGTTTCGGCTTCCGCGGTGGCCACAGCCCGCACCCCGGTGTGATCCCGGACCAGCACGGCCGCGCCCGCGGCACGGGTCATGGTTCTGGCCAGGGCGCAAACGGACTGGAGCATCCCCGCCGGACCGGGCGCGGCAAGGATGCTCTCTATCAAGCTGTCAACGGCCATGCCTCCTCCGGAAGGGGGAGTTCGAGGCATCGACATCAGTTCTCTTCGCTTTTGAGGCGCTTGGACACATCAAGTTCGATGACGCCGAACCGTTCCTCATGCTCGCGCACGCTCTGCAGCAGGGAAAGAGCCAGACGCTTGGCGGTGTAGTGATTCAAGATCACGCGGTCGGTGAACTGCAGGATCATATCGGCGGTGACGCCGGTTTCCTGTGAAGGCAGGGTCTGATTGATTCCGAAGGAAAGCAGCAGCTCCTCTGGGGTGGAGTGGGTCTGAAATGCGTTGGCATAAACCGTCTTCATCTGATCCGCGTTGACGTTCAACCGGATCTGCTGCTTATCTTTCGGGGTCGTGTCGGAAGGCTTGGTCATGGAATCTCCAATAAGGTAAAAGGTGTAATGTCTCAGTTTTCGGAAGGCGTGACGGTGACCATGAGGCCGACCGGTTCTTCCTCGGGATTCGGAACACTGACGCGGACCTGCAGGGTACGGTTGGAAAGCACGGCAATGCTGGCCACCTGCGTCACGATACCCTTTCGCGGCTGATCGCTCCCGGGCATGCCGACATCGACGCGATCGCCGGTCTTCAACTTCAAGGCCTGCTCGATGGGCAAATTGAGCTCCACCAGCATGGGATTGATGGCGACCAAAACCAAAGCGGGGGTGTTCTTGTCCACCGCCATCCCGCATTCCACGGTTATGTCGTTGACGATGCCGTCGCACGGGGCGACAAGACGCATCCTGTCGCGCTGGGCCAAAAGCTCCGCCTTGCTCCGCCGGAGCTGCTCGACGCGAAAGCGCTCTTCTTCCGCCGCCAGCCGGCTCAATGTGTATTTCAAGGTGGCATGCTGAACTTCCATGGTTGTCGCGGCGTTGCGCGCATGTGCGGCCGTATAGCGTTGCATGTCCAGATTGGCCTGTTCGATCTGCGTGCCCAGGGTTTTCTTTTTAACGGTGCTGGCGATCTCCGCGTCCAAAAGGGCCAACCGGCAGTCCTCGACATCGGTGTCGAGGCTCATCAGAAGATCGCCGGCCTTGACTCGCGCGCCAGGCTTGACCGCTATGCGGGCCACCGTCCCCGGCGTTGCGAAGGCCAGTTGCGCGTTGTAGGCGGGACGGGAAATGCCCATCCATTGGCCTGCGGCACCCGCTTCGTCAGGGGCGAACAGTTCGCTTGCGTTACCAACCGGGATACCGGCAACCGACACCGGAATGCCGCCGTCCTGGGCGCGCACGCCCACGGGTGCCAACACCATGCCGCCGAGGAACAGACTCAAAAACATTGACATTCGGACCAGGGCAAGAACGCCGCCCATTTTACTTCGGCCCGACTTATTGCAGCAAAAATGCATGATTGTCATCAATCTCCACATGATAGTTTTCGAGCAGGGTGCCGCAGGCCGCCTGAAAACTGATCAGGCTCAAGTTATAGTCGATAATGCTTTTGTAGTGCAGCATGTCGTCACGACCGAGCAGGTCCTGGGCCGCCAGCAGGTCCCGGTTGTTGGATTGGGACATCTCGAAACGCTCCATCTCGCCCTTCATCGTCCTCAAGGACGCCTCGTAGGCCTGAAAGGTGACCGGGATATTTTTTTCGGCCAATTGCAGGTTGGCCATAGACTCCCGGACTTCGGTGGCAATGGCGGTCTTGGTCTTTCTCACGCGTTCCTCGGCCACGCGCATCAATTTTTTGGTCAGATCCCGCTCACCGCGCGCCTCGCGATTCTGCAACGGATAGGACACGGAGAGTCCGGTAAACCAGCTTCCCTGCTCGTCCGTGTCCTTGAAATCCTCCGCGCCACGCAGGTGGTCGACGCCGTTGCTGGTCCGGTACTGCAGCGAAACGTCCACGGACGGCAAGAGCTTGTTTGTGTTGATGTCGTATTCGATGCCCAGTTGACGCAGCAGGAGGGCCAGCTGCTTGAGTTCCTCACGGGTCGCCTCGGCCTGCACGAGGGCGTCCTCGACATTCGGCAACCCGTCCACCTGCTTTTTGGGCTCCGTGGCCGGTTCGATGCCGGACTGCCGGGTGTCCTGCCATGTATTCAAAAGCTGCAGCACGCGCTCTTCCATCACGCGAACGTCACGCTCATACTCCTGGAAAGTCGCCAGCCGCCCCTCGCGCGCCGAGCTGGCCCGATCGACATCGACACCTTGCGAAATGCCCTGGGCAAAACGCACATTTTCCCGCCGCAGCAGTTCCTCGGCCATCTCAAGAGTGTTCCGGGCCACATTCACGTTGTAACGCGCCAGCTTCAGCACCCAGTATTCACGCAGCAACCTGGAGACGACGGAGGTGATGGCCAGCCGCTGGGCTTCCTTACTGTCATCGACACTCAAGAGCGCCTTTTGGATGGCGCCTTGCTGCTCCTTGTCGCCAAAACCCTTGAGCAGGCTTTGCGTCAGTTCCATGGTCAGATATTCGTACTGTTGATACGAAGCGCCGCCGACCGCGCCCAACTTGTTCGTCTGTATGTTCGTGTAGTATGTCGAGAGCATGGCGCCCGTGGGAATGCGTTGCCGGAACCCGGCTTCGCCTGTGGCCGAGCTGCGCGCCGCGTTGACCTGATAGGGATAGTCTTCCACGCCGAGCGAGTTGAACTGACCATATTTCGCGGTCGAAAAGAGATTCAGGTCATAGGCCCCGTGCGCCTGCGTGACCCTGGCCTCGGCCGCGCCGACCTGCTCAAAGCTCTCCTGCACTTCGGGATTGTGTTCCAGCGCCAGCTCGATGGCCTGCGACAGGCTCAATCGCTGCGGCCCGGCCATGGCTGGACGGGGAATAATCAGACAAACCACAAACACGGCAACCATGCCCAAACCGACCATTCCCGCTTTTCCAAAGAGCAACCGCTCCGACATCGTCATTCCCCTTGATAAGTTTGCATTATATAAAGTGATACAAATTTCCCGATACTACTGCGCGCCGCCTTGTCCGGCCTCTTGCCTCATGTCCTGCGCGGCGCCACCCGGAGTGGAGGCTCCGGTGTTTTCACCCCCAGTCCCTTCGGACTGCTCTTGGTCGGCGTCCCCGACCTCATCCTTCGTACCTTCCTGCCGGTTTTCGCTCCCGCTCGATTGGTCCTGCGGAGCGGCCGTCCGTTCAATTTTAGGTGCCGGCTTGACCTCGCCGGTTTGACCCGCCGGGCTGCTGCCCGAGAAGGTGACCATATTCCGCGCATACTGCTGCGCCGCATCCAGGGGCGAGGCATTGAGAAAGCGTGAAATGGTCTTCAGATCATTGGTCAGCATGTAATTTCCATACAGGGGCTGATAAAAGGCCAAGGTGTACGAACCGCCGTCAGCGCCGAGGATATAGAACGGGTCATCCCCGGACATGAGCGCATCAAAAGCCGTCCGTCCGATCAATCGGTCGACGATCACATCGAATTGATCGCGCTCCGTGTTCAAGGCGGGATAGAAGTAGGCCGCGTTGTCCCCTTCATCGTCCGTGAAGATCTGCTTGATGCGCAGGTCGACGATCACGACCGGCTCGCTCCAGGTCAGCGTGTCGTAACGGCCTGTCTCCCAGATGGTGAGATAGGCGTCACGGCCCAGATCGACGGATCCGATCACGTCCTTGAGGGTGAAATTCCCTCCGGGGGTCGTGTTGGCGATGCTCTCCACACCGGAGAACAGGCCGATGCCGGAAGCAAACCCGCTGTACGGGGTCTCGACGGACCAGGCATTGTTCGGAGCGCCCCGCTGGCTGATCATGCGGTCCACGCCCAGGCCCAGATTCACCGTCCCGACCTGCATCGGCGTTCCGACGGGCGAGTCCCGCAGGATCAGCGTGTCGTCCCCGTCGCCCGTGTCCAGGGTGTCGAGGGAGGCACCGGCCAGGATCATGCTGTTCGCGCCGTTCCCCAAAACGACGGCCCGAGCCTGGCTGTCGGTCATGGACAGCGTGTCGTCCCCATCGCCCGTGGTGATGGACGTGACCGCACTGTTCACGAGCGTGAAGGAGTTCTTGCCCGCTGTGCCCAGGAGATGCTCCATCGACCTGAAGTCATCGATGAGCGATGTGCCGCCCCGCGTCAGGGCACCCGAATTGTCGACGATGTTCCAGGCAAGCTCGCCCGTGGTGCCTGAAGCGTCCAGGGTATCGAGGCCCTGGCCGCCATCAAGAAGGCCAATGTACCCGTTGTCGGACAAGACCACCTTGTTGTTCCCAAGGCCCAGGGTCAGCGTGCCGAGGCCGCCGGAACCCATGGTCACCAGGTCGTTCCCGATGCCGGTGTCGAACGTGGTCAGGTCGCCGTTCACCGTCACCTCGTCGGTTCCGGACCCGGCGAAAACATGTTCGATCCCCGTG
>Ga0265295_1000786_pt1 | contig 60518 bp, 41 predicted proteins | sample Munlansysbiofilm_FD_192503 | JGI IMG/M metagenome (GOLD analysis project Ga0265295, IMG submission 192503) | Leachate microbial communities from a municipal landfill in Southern Ontario, Canada - Methane capture system biofilm | ecosystem: Engineered > Solid waste > Landfill > Unclassified ... | reverse complement strand
TATTGAACAAGCAGAACATATTTTCCAGAGCATATAATCAAAATCATTACCAAGCAAAATGATGAACTTTTATTGTCGACCTGCGGAATGTGAGATTATTATATGGGGATGAGTTAGCACTATGAATTAATGGAGTACACTATGGTAAAAATAACTATACTTGGCGGAAAAAATGAAATTGGCGGCAATAAAATACTAGTTGAGCATGAAGACACCAGAGTCTTTTTAGATTTTGGGATGAGTTTCAACCATAATTCATCCTTCTTTTCTGAATATCTTAATCCCCGAAAATGTGCTGCTTTAGGGGATTTTTTTGAGTTTGGATTATTGCCTGAGATGAACGGAATTTATCGAACTGATTATCTAGAACATATGGGATTACCTTCAGAAGAATGCTCAATTGATGCGGTATTTTTGTCTCATGCTCACGCAGATCACGTTCAACACGTACATTTTCTTCGTTGGGATATTCCTATTTACTGTAGTGAAGCGACAAAAATAATCATGGACTGTGTCCAAAAAACAAGCACAGGTAGTTTCATTGATCTAACTAACGCATGCGAGTCTTTCAGATATTATGAGAATACAAAAGGGGGACAATCAAGGGTAAATAGACAGATTGCAAAGAAGAAAACTGAGTACCTTCATGACAGAAATTTTGAGATAATGGAACCTTATAATAGGATTAATGTGGGTAGTCTTGATGTGGAGATGATACCTGTTGATCATTCACTTCCTGGTGCATGTGGATATATAATTTACACAAATCAAGGAAACATTGTTTATACAGGGGATATTCGTTTCCATGGTTCAAATGGAAATCTAAGTGAGAAATTTGTGAAAAAAGCTAAAGCTGCTTCTCCTAAATGGCTAATTTGTGAAGGAACACGAATTGATAGTAATGAAAAAAATAGTGAAAAGGAAGTAGAGCAGGAAATAAGCAAAATCATTGCTGATGCAGAAGGATTAGTCTTTGTTGAACATCCAATTAGAGATATTGATAGAGTCAACAGTATTTTAGAGGCATCTAAAGCGAACGATAGGATTTTTGCAGTTCCTCCAAAACTTGCGTACCTAATAGAAGCTTTGGGGAAAAATTGTCCGTTTACTCTTGATGATGTAGAAATACTAGTTCCTCCAAAAAGTTGGGGTTTAATTGCCAAAGAAGATATTAGTCCTGAACTTATCACGAAGGATTACAAGTGGGAAAATGATATCATTAGTGAATATGACTACATAACATTCAAGGATTTAATCAAAAATCCTGATAAATATGTAGTTTCTATGAGTATGTGGGAAGTTGGACAATTAGTAGATATCCAACCTAAAAAAGCAATATGGATTAAATCATCATGTGAACCTTTTAGCGATGAAATGTTACTTGATGATGAGCGAAAAAAGCATTGGCTTGAGCATTTTGGAATTGAGGAATTTTCTGCTCATGCTTCTGGTCATGCATCTGGAAATGAGATTCGTGCTATGATCAAAGAAATTGGAGCTGAAATGGTTATTCCAGTTCACACAGAACATCCAGACATGTTGAATATCGGGGGTGAGTAGCATGACTATTTTTAATCTTTTGGATGGTGAATATCAGTTAGCTAATGATGGTTTTACTTATAATTCTGTAATTCCTCGAATGAAAATAGGTGAAACTGATTCATATAACCCCTGGGAGATTACCGAACATTCTTTAGTTGTAGTTTCTATGCAGGATCTTGTTACGACCAGTGGCAAAAACCGTACAAGTTATTATTACGATATAGTCGAAGCTGGTGGATTTCATGAATACTTTGATTTAAACGAAACAAGCAATGATGTCAAATTTATTCTTTCTTCTATTATACCAGATAAAATGATTTATGGACTAGAGCCTGAGGATTACGTGGAAGTTATCTCTTCAACGGGTTCTGATTATTTTATTACAAACGATGGTGAAACATATATAAATGATAAATATGGGGAGCAAAATGTACTATTTGAACTTGATAGAATTGTGGAAGACACAAAATATGTTCAAAGTAGAACAGATGTTCCACTTATTGGACTTATAAAGGGTACAAAACCTGAACATATTGTATCTCACATTTATTGCTTGAAGAAAATGGGAATTAATCAGTTTTGTTTTCATACAAGTGATTTTTTACGACAGCACGATAAAAGAACCATTTCTATTGGGAAAAGATTGTTTCAAACTGCTCGTAAACATGTTCCTTTTTTATTAGCTTATGGTCCATGTTCACGAAGTTCAATTAAGATATTCTCCAGTGCGGATGGATACATCACGTTTTCTCATTTTCCACGGGGTAAAGTAAAATATGTTAATGGAAGGCAAAAACAATTGCCCAAAAGTACTGAATTTGACAGAAAATTAATAATGTCAAATCTTCAAGACATATGCAATACTGTGAAGAGTGTTGGTTTAAATCAAGCAACACTTGATAAATGGGAATATACGCCTTCAGAAGGCACAAGTACATATAAATGGTCGGATACTGCGGCTTCTTACATGATTAATCAAGGATGTGTTATCTAATGGGCGGTGGAATGTTTGGTAATCGTACACAATATGCTCCCAAAAGATATGGATTATCAGAAAAGGCTCCACAACAATCTCTTGATTATAAGCCAAAACCACGTGTTTTCATTAGTTTTCATATGGAAGATAAACATCAAGTGAACCTATTGCGATATCAATCAAAAAATTCCGACCAACTTGAGTTCACTGATTATTCAGTAAAAGAGCCATTTGACGAGAAATGGAAAACACAATGTACTGAAAGAATCAAGCAATCGTCAGTATTAGTTGTGGCAATTGGTGAAGACACGCATAAACGTGAGGCCGTTTTGTGGGAAATAAAGAAAGCTCATGAACTAGGTAAACCGGTAATAGGAATGCGAATTTATAATGACAAAAATCATACAATACCAGCCCAAATGAGAGAACATGGGGATAGAGTAGTATCTTGGAATCTCAATGAACTTCAGAACGAGATTGATATGGAAATGGCAAGAAGAGGTTAAATATGCAAGAAAAAATCTCTACTGAAAATCTTGCCATTATTACTGAGCAATATAATATTTTCATTGAAATGGCTGATCGTATTAGTGAAAGAAGAGGAAAAGCAAATCAATTTTATATAGCAGCTTTAACAGGATTGATTGCAATAATGTCCTTCATTATTAGCTGTTCGATTTCTGAAGAGTATCAACTGCAAATAATAATTATTTGTTCTATATTTGGAGTATTACTATGTATTGTCTGGTGGATAAATCTACAATCATATGGGAAATTGAATGCTGCTAAGTTTAGTGTGATTCATGATATTGAAGAAAAATTGCCTTTTGCTTGCTATAAGGATGAATGGGAATATTTAGGAAATGGAAATGATGGAAAAAAGTATAGACAATTAACAAAAGTTGAAAGGTTTATACCTATTATTTTCTCATTACCATTTATAGTCGCTATTTTAGCAGTACTAATTAAATGAAAGAAGTAAATGAGGTTAAATTGTGGAAAAGCTGATTCGAAATATAATTGAGCAGCACAAGAACAGGAAGAAAAAAACAATCGAAACAAAATATATTGTTTCTGAACTGAAGAATCTTGGAGCAAACCTTTATTCTGACCATTCGCTTGCCAGACCTTTTGCAACAACAATGCAACAGCTTGTTGATGACGGAGTAATAAAACCGATCGGCAATTCACACTCAATTCCTGATTACGGTGGAGCTAAGGGTAAATACTCCATCAATCTCAAATATTTTAGATTAGGAGATGATATACTTCCATCTAGTGTATTGAATGGTCTTCACCCAAAGCTCAATATGAGCTACTACGTAAAACACGCATCCGAATTTTACGAACTGGAAAGCATCATACATAGGATCAATGATCTCCTATATGCCGATAGTCCAGAGATACTCACTGCAAATGAGAGATCGTATCTGCTGTTCAGGGATGAAAAAGCCATCCTGTCTCCTGAGGATGCATCTATTGACGGATTGGAAATTTTGAAAAAGCTCGGTGGTCTTACTCTGAAAGACCTTAAAGCAAAACGAACATTTGAACCATTCTTCTATCTGGCAACTAACGGATACCACGATCAGACCGAAAAAAGGAATGTTCTCATAGTGGAAAATCAGGACACGTTCAATACTTTCATGGATGCAGTCAAGGAAGGTCAGCTACCCGATGTACATCTACTCATCTATGGAGAAGGGAATGCAATCACACGAAAGTTTGAGTTCATACAAAACATATGTGGTAAACACGATGACAACTATTATTATTTCGGTGACATTGACCCAGAAGGAATTTCCATGTTCCATCGCCTGAAAACCATATTTCCTGATTATAATATCATTCCTGCAGTATCATTGTACAGTTACATGGTAAACAAGGTTGATCCAACCGATGCACGAAATTTACGAAAACCACAGATATTGAATGATGAAGCAATATCACAATTCGTTAATGCGTTCGACGATGAAACAGGTAATGTGATTAAGGACATTCTGTATTCAAAACGATATCTTCCACAAGAAGTCATCAACAAGACAGATATGGTGAAGTTAAATGGACTTGGAATACATTAAACAATATCAGGATACCAATGAACGATTCAAATATTTAAGTAACTATCACCCATTTTTCAGGATATATTCATATGGTCTGATGAATAAACTTGATTACGATATAGCATACCTCGCAATTGAAGTTTTATCGCTATTAATAAGAAAGGGAAAACTCGTGGGCAGGTCTGTCATGCTCAATGAGATTGAAGAACATGTTGGATTGGTATTAGAACACATTCATACAGACCTTGATATTGATCCAAAAGAAGCTACTACTGAAGTATTAAAACAACTTGAAACCGATCGATACGGTGAATCGTATTGTTTTAAATATACAAATCCTTTCAAGAATGACATAGAAGAAGAGTATGTCTATCTGATTGAATACAATGTGAGAAGTAATGGTTATGACATAAGCAATGCTGGACTCAACTTTATGCTCAGTACCAAGGAAATTCCCGAAGAATCAAAGATATCGGTTGGTCTGATCATGTTCAAACAGCAGATAAAGAACAAAGCGTTTGTAACAGCACTGAATACGATAATTGGTCTTAACCTGGGTGTTATTCACAAAAAGGAAATGAAGCAACACCTACTCGACAAAATTACATACAATATCGACAACACATCGGATGATTTTGAAAAATTTACAAAGAGTATATTCGATCAATTGCAACAGGAGAAAGACCTGTTCGAGCATGCCAGAATCGCTCTAACAGAATTTACCGATGTACAATATGATATATCTAATTCCAATATCGATATCGAAGAAAAAGACTTCATTGTCATCAAACAGATCGCAACTGAACTTGAACGAGGTTATAACCTGCATTCAAGTCTACTTAATGAATATGCCAATATTCCTCAAGAATGTGAAAAGATCTATCAGATCCAATGCAATTCACTATTCGATAAAAAATGGCATTTTAAAGAAGTGCTTGAGAACAATGTCAAGAACAATCGTCCAAACGATGCACATATCATCAGCATGCATCCAATGTTAATACCCAATATACCGAAATCATTCGGCATTTTCAAAGCATTTGAACAACAGGACATTCGTCAAATAAAGGAAAATATCACCGAAACCAGACAAGAAGAAGAATGGAGTGGAATTGCTATAACAGGCAATGAATATGATGCAGTATTGGTCAAAAATTTTAAAATATATGCATATGCACTACTGAATTGTATCAATATCAACCCCGACCAGACAACATTGAAAACATTCATTGAAATGATAGATACTACATATGATCATGAAGTTATCAGGAACATAGACCTGATACCATTCCTATTATCTCTGAACAACCATGAATTCGAAGAAGATGAAAAAATGAGCAGCCGTAGCATAGCGGAAGCACACATTACCAGATTCGATCTTGATAGAATAAATCATATGGAAGAGAGCAACCGCAGTTTGATGGGCAATACTTTGGTATGGGCATATCAGAGATTGGAATTACCATATTCCAGATTATGTATCCAATCTGACCCAGATAAACGATTAAACGTTATTGAAAATGAAAATAATATCCAAATATCTGACCTGACCTTTTGGATGGAGTGATACAATGCAATATGAGAAAGAACACATTGAAATTGCACTTGAAATGATATATACCATACTAAAGGATGGCAGTGTTGAAAAAAATATTCACCCTGATCATTTCATGCGATATGAAAGAGATAGCGAGATACGGGAAGTACTTGATATCTGCGCCGAAAAGTTCAGGTTATATGTATGTGAACGAGGAGATTCCATATTCTTGAGCCCAGGTATTAACAATAAAGTGTTTGGAATGACGAACGAAGAGATAAAGAATGATATGTTCCGTGGTGGCAAGAACGCACACATGTATACTGCATTCTTTATTATGCATGTCCTGATAGGAGAGTTCTATGCGGAATCAATGTACGATACTCCTCAACGTAATCGACCAATCACATATATTACGGATATGGTCGATGCGAAGATTAAATCGTTGGCAGACCTCGAAGACATCGATGGAATAAGCAAGGAATATAAATTCAATTTCAGAGAAGTTAAAGATCTATGGGAAAGTCTTTACAAAGCCGATATTGACATGGATACAGGCAAGGCAAAAGAAGGTGGAATTGGTACTCGGGTAGGATTGATATATGAAACATTGAAATTCATGACAAAGCACCAACTTATAACCATCCATGCTGATGCAATCTATCCATTGCCACGTTTTAAAGCAATGGTATCAGAAGCATATAGCAATACCGAGGTTCAAACAGATATACTGGAATTCATTGAGGACCTGGCACGTAATGGGGATGATGCAAGTGCCGAGAATTAAGAATATCAGAATAATCAATGCTCAGTATAATGATGGTACACAGATGTATCAAGACTTCAACATGCCATTCTACGGACTTAGTGCAACATACACACTCATGAATGGTGGTGGTAAATCTGTATTGGCAATGTTATTATTACAATGTATTATCCCCAACTATACGATTAGTAAAGATAAACCGTTTAAATCGATGTTCAAAGGTGGGGAAAAGAACAGAACGACACATGTTCTTCTTGAATGGGAACTGGATAGTGGATTATCTTCACATAAGACCTTGTTAACTGGATTCTGTGCTCGAAGGAAAACAAGCTCAGATGAAAATGATACGGTTGATGGTGTGGAATACTTCAATTACACACACCTCTATGATAGTAACAATGATATGGATATTTTCAGGATACCGCTCTGTCATATGGATGGAAATACATTTGTTACCATGTCACTTAGTGAAACAAGAAAGATGTTGTACAACAAAAGTGATGAATATGACATCTGGATTGGTAAAATGGGTGCGCAGAGCGAATATATACAACATATCAAAAAATACTGTATCCTTGCGGCTGAAGGTAGATTGATGGGGCCTATAAATGTGGGTGAAAATAATCTAAAAGCATACTTCAAAGATGCATATGGCACATCGAGGACAGTGATTGAAAAACTATTACTCAATACCACAATCGAATGTCTGAATGATAAACGAATTATTGACGGATATGAAAACAACGAAACGAACAGTGAGCTTCTTGCAAATACATTGATACAATCTCAGGAAGATATCAAACGTCTCAATGATGAGATAGCAAATATGCATGAGACGCGTACATACCATAATGAAATACTGAAACTTGTCGATGCGAATAACACACTCATTACCGCACATACGGAATTCGAAGATGCCAAACGCCAGACTTCGATACAATACAATGCATATGGTTCAGCAGTTAATGAAAAGAAGGAACATATTCAGGGCATCGAAATTGAACTGAATGATGCAAACTCTCAACGAGAAACAGTCGAGATAAATATTGACAAACTGAACACGATGCAACAAAATGCCATATTCAACAAAGGTGTGGCCAACGTATCCCGTCTGGAAACGGAAAAAGATAGCGTTGAAACTACATTAAAGGACATGGATCACAAAGCGAAATTGGCAATCGCTACAAACAAGTTCATTGATATTCAGGAATACAAAACCGATATACTTGAATGCCAGAGTCGCATCGAGAACATAAGCAAAGACAATGAAACCGTTGTTGGTATGTATAATACATACGGAAAAACACTATATTCGGTATTATCAAAAGAATTTATCGACATAGATACACTACATGAAAACGAGCGTTCGATAAGAAAAGAACTCAATGATTCATCTACAGCTCTTGCGCAAGAGATTGGTGGAATTAAGCGTGATATAAAGCACACTACTACTACACTAAGTGAATTGAACATTGATATTGAAAAGGCACGATTGGATGAAAAAGATATGTTCAATAAATGTCAAAAATATCCTCAACTTAATAAGGGTCTAATGATACCAGAGGATGAGCTCACTGCTACAAATTCCCATCTCGATGATCTGAAAAATAAGCAAACCACACTGAATGATGCAATAGATACACTCCGAACCTCCATTGAGAAAGATAAAGTGGAACAAGGTAGATTCTTAGAGAAGGTAGAAACCGCAAAGGATAAAGTCAAACGAACAACCGACAATATTTCAAAATTCGAATCACACCAATCCGATGCAATGGAAATTGTTAACATACGTAAAAGTATTGATATTAATACATGTTTCATCGAACTTGAGACTGAAATTGGATTGATGCATGGAAACAAATCATCGAATGAACTTGAACTTAGGAAATTACAACGTGACCTACATACGGTTGAAACATATGGTTTTGTATTACCAGAAGAGTTTGAAAATGCACTCGTATGGTTCAATGATAAATACGGATTTGCCAAGAGTGGAGTAGAGTATCTGAAGGAATTATCTACCGATGAGCAGGAAAAATTATTGAAACAAGCACCATGGTTACCAAAAACAATTATCCTAACGGATGATAATTTCAATAATATTATTGCAAATCCAATAGGTAAGTTAACCAATACAATAATGGACTCATCTATACTCCTGATTGGATTATCAAGCCTACAAAAGGATGAAAAAGTATCTCTTGGTGATGTGTTTATACCATCTAGGAACACCGAACATTATATCAAGATACTGGACAAGGACAATACGATCGAACGCATCAAAACGGAAATTCAAAAGATTGAACAAAAACTCGTGGAACTGGACAGTTTACTCACGATTGAAACACATAATCGAGACACATTAAAGAGTTTCATTGACCTGTATCCAGATGGATATGAAGCTGAACTACGCGGACAATATGAACAACATCAGGTAGAATTGGATAAATATTCCACTGAACTATCAGAAATATCTACATTAATCGAGAGCAATGATCAGATTCTCGAACAAACCAAGATGGAACTGTCTGGTGTAAATCAGAAAATAGATATATTCCACGAGAAACTCGAAACACTGACCAAATTGACACAACTTCTTATACGTATCAATAAACTGCAGACAAGTATCGATGATAATACCGTATCAATAACTAATCTTTCAGAATCATTATCCAATGCTGAACGCAAAAACACCCAGATATCAATACAAATTACTGAAAAAGAAGAACTCATTCAATCACTATTCAAACAGAAGAATGAACTTGAATCTGATATAAAAAATGAATTCAACCAATTCAAAACAATGGGCATTGAAATACTGGAAGAAAAGAACACAGCCATATTACGAGCAGAATATGAATCTGCAAAGAAGACGGTTAAAGACGTAGCTGGCGATATTACCCAATTACATGAAAAGATTAAGAAGAACAAAGAATTAATGGATAAATTGGATAAACAAATATCCCTTGATGGAATAACAACCAGTGAGATCGAAGAAAGTGGACGCAGTCAACCATTCGAACACGAATACATACAGGGCCTGAAAATACAGATCAAAGATATAGAAGGAACGCTGAAGAAAACTGAAAATAACCTATCAAGTATGCGTGAAAAACAGGTACTTATTAAAGACAAATTCAATTCAATGGTACGCAAATATAATGCACGTGCATCCGAGGTATACGCACCAAATCCCGATCTTATGGATGAAAACCAATTCCGTGCTGATATTAAAACCATGCAAACGGAACATTCTCGTCTAAATGAAAGAATTACGAGAATTGAAGACAATCATAAAACAACCGCCGAAGAACTCAGAGAACTTGAATTCAACTATCAGAGTTACGAAGGATTATGTAACCAATTTGATATTTCTCCGACTATCGTAGATACATGCGATGAACTCAAAGATCATAGCGAATTCACATCGATATTAAAGAGTAAACGAAAGAATGTCAGTGACAACGAAAACAAGTTTGGGCGTGTTAAGAATAAAGTAATGAGCAACATTGCCGATATTAACACAAGTGAATATTTCAAGACTCCTATCAGAGATAAACTGAATGTTGCAAATACTCTTGAAGATGCACGATTCAATGCACAGGCACTCGAAACGTATTCAAGTATACTTTTGAGAAGGATGGATGATCAGCAAAAGCACATTGATGCGCTCAAGAAGGTTGAAGAACATGTCGTGAATCAGGCATTGGGTATCGCAAAGATGTATAGAGATTATCTCGGAAAATTCCCGATGCTGTCCAGGATACAATTCATGGATGAAACATATGACATGATTAAAATCAATTTTGATAAATGTAAGTATTCGGATGAACAGGCGGAAAATGAAATGAAGCATTATATCCGAGACCTGATACGTAACATTGAAGAAAACAAGATTGATAAAACGAATGCGATACACAGCCTGACCCCTGCACTCCTATTGAATAGAGTAATGGATATGAAGAATATTCAGTTAAAAATGCGAAAACTTGATACAATCACCAACAACATGCAGAAATTTGTAAGATGGGAACAGATTGAAGCATCCGACAGTCAAACAAATGCAATATTTATCATATTCCTTGTTGTACTAATGTCATATATCAGGAATATTGTCATTGATCGGAGAGATATAACTACATCCAAGATGATGATAATAGACAATCCATTTGGATCAACCAGCAATTCATATCTATGGGATGTCATTGCATCAATTCTCGAACAGAACAGTGTTCAGTTAATATGCCCAACTCACAGTATCAGAACAGATATACTGAAATATTTCCCATTACACTTTAAGCTAACCACCGAACCATCTGCATCGGGACGATCAAGAGTGGGTATTAAAGTGGAAGCAAAAGACGAAACCTTGAATGCTATTAAACGTCAGCAAATGTATGGACAGATAACTCTGGATATTTGATAAAATTCGATTGCTACTCTTTCTACATGAATGGAGGATTGCCCTAGATGATTCCATTACAAAAACAATGATTATTCGAGGCTATACTCCAATTTTTGTATGTTGTTAATTGAACTTTGCTACATGGCATAATCCATAATGATAGTTGTTACCTTTCAATGAAATTGTAGAAGTAACCTACAAATATCAACCATAAGGTTAATATTCTTAGAAAAAAAAGCTATATGGTACATATCTACAATCCTTCAGCGGAAACCTTCGGCAATCAATAAGAAACTCATTGATTTAAGCCTCATTGAAAGTGATGATGCTTATTCAACAAATGTTGTAGAAACCCGAAAACTGTTCCCAAAATATCTGACTCCATGGAGTGAAGAAGATGCCATTAAATTAACAGAAATGTTCCGTAGGGGAGAGCACATGAATGAAATATCTTATACTCTTCAAAGGAACAAAAATGGTATAATAGGCAAACTGAAAAGATTAGGTCTTATAGAAATTAATGTGGCTGATTTAAAAATATGTGATGCTTGTAGTTATCGAGAAGATTGCACACTCAATCTAAATAAAGAATTATATTATACTCATGATGTTAAGACTTTAAGCAATAACCAGCAAAATAATGCTAAGTCTTGGAAGAAAGAAGAAATATCCTTATTAAAAAGCAAATTTTCTGATGGAGCAACAATCTTGGAATTGTCAGCAGTTCTTCAGAAAAACCAACAATCAATTGATGAGCAACTAATCATATCTGGCTTAATTAGTTGCAGATTGCATCAACTCAGACCGGAACTATTTAGAGAATAGTTACCGGACTTATTAATAAAGATGAGCCTTACTTTTCTTTTAATTCCAAAAAATCCTCATCCATTCCATAAGGAATTACATTAATACGATTTGTTTTCGTCGAAATATAATCAACATTTGTTAATGGCAATTGGAATGGAAATAGTGCAGGAGAGCTTGTTATCATTTTCAAAGACCCTTTTCCTTCTGGCATCGTGTGAAGTGTTGCCTCGAAAAGCAGAATGGATGTGTCTTTATCAAGCATATGAAATTGATTTGCTCTTTCATAGCATCCTTTGCAGTCCGAATCTTTCAAAACGTCCCATGTTACAAGAGAACGAATAACATATTGGGCATATCTGCTAACTGTTTGTCTGTCACCATACTGTTCTTTGAGCCTATTGATTATCTGATGATGAGTAATTTGGTCCTGAAGATTCAATAATCTTCCAATCTGTAAAGCTACATTAAACCAAAAAGGATAAGCTGCAGAAATCATTGCCCAGTGGATTGCAAACGCTTGAGATGGATGTTTTCGAAGCTGCACTAATGCTGAATCTCTTAAATCTATAAGTTCTGGGTCAGGAGATACCCAAACTTTCATCAAATTACCAACAACAAACTTACATGTATTCTCGCTGCGTTGCTCTTCCGAACCATCGCCTTTGTGAAACATAAGAAACTCATAGAGTTCCTGTCGTATGGATATCTCATCCATTCCAGCAAGAAGCATGCTAGACGTTTTGTCCATCCATTCATAGCGAATAATTTGCTTTATACCAATAGCATTGTGTCTTTTGCTCATCAACGACTCCTCTTTTCGAATATCACCAAAGGTACAATAACTTCTTCCATGGAGATTCCACCATGGCCAACTATAACTTCTCCTTCCTTGACAAATGCATCGCTTCCTTTAGTTACCAGTGGGAAATAGCCTGGAGGCAAACCAATAGGATTCCATTTTATTGCAAAAGGTAATGTTTTAGCAACAGAATCTCTGAGTTCGGACGTTGGATAAACCCTTACTCTTTCACCACGGGTTTCGGCTATAGCTCCTTCAGATGGACGTCCTTTTCCATTGCATTCGATATTACCATGATCGGATGTTAGCCACACCTGATAATTATTATCTAAAAGGTGGTCAATAAGAGAGCAAAGATATCCTCCCTGACACCATTGTTTGATCTGATTATGCATTCCTGCAGCACCTAGCTGCATTCCATGCATTATCTTGTCCACCTTGTCCACGACCAAACCAATAACTTTGGTTTGATTAAGATTGTGGGCCTCATCAAGAATCTCTCTAACATTACCATCTCCCAAACTACGCTGATAACCAATTTCTAGACGTGACAAACCTATTTCTTCCCAGAACTGCCGCCATAGATTACTTTCATTGTTTGTCGTATTAATTGACTTTGGATAGTAAATAGGTGGTCTCCCAGAGAAAACTGCCTGTCTTGATACGGAAGTCAATGTCGGTATCCAGGCAAAAGTTGCTGATTCTCTCATAATAAGGTCAGGATCTTGTTCATGCAGAACTTTTTTTATAGTGACCCATTGGTCAAGAGAAAGACCATCTGCAACAACCAGAGCTAACTTGACATTTGCTTCATTTTCTAGCTCTCTTGCCATACGACGAGGAACGTGGTGAAGCATTGCTGGATTTGTAGGAGGAAGATTGATCAAGCCAGCATAACTATTTCGCAGCCAATTAGTAAAATTAGTGTTTAGATTACTACTTATTTGCTGGAATCGCTCAAGTTCATCCACTTGATCAGTTGTATGAATAAGAGCTCTCAACTCTGCCCACTTCATAGCGAAGTCGACCCATTCCAAGTAACGGGATTCAATCGTAGGAATTTCATTTTCAATAATTTCAAGCAGGGCTTTTATGTGAATATTGACATCAATATCAATTGTTTGAGATATACCGCTTTTAATCCATGAATGATCGTCGATATGTACGTCAGGTTTTCTAACTGCTGTAAGTTTACCTTCAACAAAAAGATTATCAATATAAACACGAATGTCCTCATGATCAAATGGCAAATGATTTGGTCCTACATACTTTAGACCGTAATCTGAAGTTTCTTTAATTATCAGGTTTCCATGAGCTAAACCTTCAAGGAAGACAGGCCAACGTTCCTGTAAAAATGCAAAAAAGGCCTCTTCATCGGAAACAATAATGTCGAGTGGCCAATCACGAAAACGGTTATTATCTTTTAACAACTGAATCAATCTGGTACAACAGATTGATGGTATTTTTATCTTATTATAATGAATTCTAAGCAGTGTACGGAGTAGTTCAACATCATTGTTGATGAGATTTACTGCAATTCCAAAAATATGTAAAAGTATAAACTCATTGGTAGCATTATCACCCAAATCATTTGGTGAATATTTGTTCTGAGCATTAAATAATGCATCTAAGAGGTTACTATCTACTTCTTCAATTACTGAATAACTGAGATTCGGGAAAATGCTGCCAAGACTAAATGATACTATTCTTCCGGCTTTGAGGAGATCATAAGGCAAAGTATCTAAATCCGAGTTATGTAGTTGAAGTATAACTGCCTGTTCGGTTTGTTTTCCCTTATCCCATAAGTTTCTGTATCCTGACTCATAAGCATATCGGAATTCAACAGAATCATTGAAATCGATTAGATGAAAACCACGGTTCTTGAGTTCAAGTGAGAGCTTTTCTTCGGTAAGCAGATCATCCGGGTCACTTACGATGGTAAGTTTGCTGACATTGGGTATGAACTCGCTGAGTATAGTGTCTCTCCAACTACCAGGAATCATGACATTCTCCTTTGTATTTGCATTAGCAAAAGTGGTTTTATCTCCGGCACGGTCAGTCTTGCAGTTTCAAGTTCTTTTTTCCATTCGCCCTCTTCGGAAATACATTTATCCAAGCGGTATTGGCGAACCTCGGGAAGACCAACTCGCTCTATAGCTTTTAGCCTTGCTTCAAATGCATGCAATCCACGTGTTTTTTCATGTTCAATCGCAGAAATATGTTCCTGCTGAAGAACATCAAATGGTTCCTTTCCTTCTGATTCGGCAGCATTGGTTAGTATCTCATAGACTTCTGTAGATGCTTTATGATTAAGGGAATGCAAAACCTTTAGTTCCGTTGTCTGCATAATATCCCATATATGACGGGCAGTTGGAAGGAATACCTTTCCTTCGTCAGATACAAAGACACTGAGATATCGTCTTCTAATTTGTGGAATTCTTATGTTATGACTGTTATTGTGTAGTCCTGCTAGTAAGCGAATTTCAAACAATCCCCATAAACCGGATATGTTGGATGATAATTCTTCTAGAGAAACGCATGGTATTGGCTGTCCTAGAGCAATCATTGGTAGATTGAGGGCTAAGCCTCTGACTTTATTGTCTTCGAGATTAAGCAACACAGCATCATTGTTAAATTCAGCTTCATGTAAACTAAAGGTACATTTCAGGGGAACTTTGCTATCGGGCCACTTAAGCTCCCATGAAGACTTTTTACGGATTGCCTGGCCTCCATGAGAGTTGAGATAACCTACTGTCATGCGTTCAACCCAGTGAGGCAATGGATGCGAGCGTAGACGCTCTGCTGTTTGCAGGTCAGGTTCTTCCGAGATTCCATATATTGGAGATGATTCGCGAATCTCATGGATCTCTTCTCGAATCTTGGATACAGTATAATCAACAGAAGTTTCAATATTTTCAGGATCAAGAATTGCAGAGGCAAAAATACCTTCAAACAGCTCTCCAGCCTGAGCGGAATCAAGCACATCACCGGTTTTGTCAATTCCAAATTCATCAAGTATGATCGAGAGTTTCTGCTCCAGAACTTCCCGGACCCGGAATTCTATAGAGTCCTGGAAAAGAAAATTGATCGCTCTTACAACCTTGGTCTGACCGATACGGTCCACACGACCGATACGCTGCTCAAGCCTCATTGGATTCCAGGGAATATCATAATTAATGACAACGTGACAGAATTGCAGGTTCAGGCCTTCACCACCAGCATCGGTGGAAATGAGTACACGAACTTTGTTGCAGAAATCATCCTGAGCTTTTTTTCGTTCAGCCATATCCATTGAACCATTAAGAGTTACAACGGAAATCCCTCGAGCTTCAAGGAATTCTTTAAGCATTTGCTGGGTTGGAACGAATTCGGTGAATATCAATAACTTAAGGTCTGGTTCATTCTCATCTGCCTGGAGCTGATATATCCATTCTATCAGTGATTCTGCCTTGGCATCAGGTCCTTCCTGCTCACATTGGAAGGCAGCATCCAGAAGTGCTTCCACCTGGCTTCTTTCGTTCTGCATGGCATAAATACGGGATTTGAGAAGCTCATCGAGCAATTCCTGTCCATCCATATCATAAAGTTCATCTATGTCATCACTGGAGCTTGTTATCTCTTCCAAACGCTGGGAAGTTCTAAGTTCAGTTTCTTTCAAAACCTCAAGCCGGCGTTCCAGAGTAGTGCGGATAGCTCTTGTGCTTGAAACTACAAGCCTTTGCATGAGTATCATCAGGAAACCAATATGCTGTTTCTTTTCCCGCAAAGCTTGGTTGTAACCTTCACGAACGTATTCTGTTACAGCTTCATACAGCATCTGCTGTTGTTTGTGTCTTACTTCCCATTCAATTGGTGCTGTTTTAGTGATACGTGGTTTGAATAATGGTTTACCGTCACTATCAACAGCCTTGCGTTTTTCGGTACGAATTACATAAGGTGCCACACGTTCACGAGAAACGCTATCCATGTCCGGGAAGGTTTTGTCATCTAGCAGACTCAACAAACGGTGAAATGCATCACTTTTGCCCTGATGTGGTGTTGCTGAAAGTAATAGAAGGTACGGTGCAGCCTCAGCCAGACCTCTTCCAAGCTTATACCTGGCAACCTGATCAGTGCTGCCTCCTAACCTATGTGATTCATCAACCACAACAAGGTCCCAACCGGCGGTGATCAGGTCTTCAAAACGAGAGCGATTATAATCATCAATACGTTCCTGGCTCCATCCCCTGCGTTTATCCATTGGCTTGACCGAATCAAGGGATACGATCACCTGATCGAACATCCTCCATGGATTTGTATGTTGCTGTTTATCAGGCTCATCTAAAAACTGGAGCTTAGTACCCTGTGTCCAATAACGTGTATGATTGCCACCGATTATTTTTTTTATTGTAACAAGTTCCTCACCAAAAACAAGTTGGAAATCTTCATTGAAATGTGTCCGCATCTCACTAACCCATTGAGTAGCCAGTCCCTTTGGTGCTACCACTAGAATCCGACGAACCAGCCCTCGTAATTTGAGCTCCCGCATGATCAGTCCTGCTTCAATTGTCTTTCCAAGACCAACTTCATCAGCCAGTAGGTACCTCACCCTGTCTCCTGAAACAGCTCTTGTAAGGACACGTATTTGATGAGGAAGAGGAATGACATTAGACTCCATTGGAGCTAGAAGTACAGGCCCGTCAGAATCACGTGAACCACCCTCCAGCACCTCAGCTACTTTTGCCGCTGCAGCAACATAAGCAATGCGATTTGCTTCAATCTCCGGCTGGATCTCTGCAGTCAATGGACGTAATGCTGACTGCGGAACCCTGACCACAGTATCCTGATTAGGAAGCCAGATACGGTAAACTACGTTTCCCCACAGGTTTTGTTCTTCGATTATTTTGCAGGGTGAGTTATGGAGGGTGGAGTACTGCCATTCTTTAATCATTTAGCAACGCCATCTCCTTTAAAAAACGAGAAGGTTGCTTATTCCAGCCAAAGTACTCATTTGCATAACTCAAATACAAAGATTTTGATGCACGAGTAATTGCTACAAAACAGTTTCTTCTCTCTTCTTCTATTGATTTGTCTCCACTTCTAATTGCAAAATAAGTTGGGAACTGCTCTTCAGCCAATCCTATTACAAAAACATGGTCGAATTCCGTTCCTTTTGCAGAATGAACTGTTTGCAATCGGACACAATCTTTTCCAATAGACTTAGATTTAGGTGTTAAATCCATTTCTTGGAGAAATATGTGAAGTACAGCATTTCCGTTATAAGTATCCTCAATGTACTGCGCAATTCTTACCCAGTTTTCTTTATCGTTTTTGTAATCGGGGAAAATCTCATTATTTTGATTGTCAGTATTCACGTAATCAAAATGGCCAAGGCATATATCAACAAATTTTTGAAACTGGATTGTATCGCAAAGATACGTGGTTCCAGCTTTACAAATGGGATTCAGTATTTCACTCTCTGAGGCAGCATCAAAGAAAGCACGAAGTAAAGAACTACCTTCAACTTGTGCTTTTGCCGAGATGTCTTTAGCTGATAGTATTAAACCATTAATTTCAGTTGCGGCTGAACAAAGCTTGTTGAGCATACTACGGGAAGTAGGTGAGTTAGCCAGTTTAAGGCAAAAATACATTGTCAGTAGAATGGGACTTGAAAAATCTTGATTCTTACTAACAATCTCTGCGTTTATGCTATGCTCATTTAAGAACTTATTTGCAACAGTAAGTAGTTTATTGCTTCTTGCTATCAATAAACATTTATCTCTGTTTTGTCGAGGAATGCTGTTTATTTCATCAATAAGACCTGAAAGTTCAAGGTCAAAATTTGCATATGATGCTAATTTAACTGTACCTCTTTCATCACTAAAAGGAATTCCAGGTGATTTTGCTTGTATTCTATAGGAATTGTGTTCAATGAGTCGGTTTGCTATTTCTACAATTTCCTTTGGACAACGATAATTATATGGAAGTTGTAGGACTTCTATATTGTAATCTTTTTTAAGAGCTTCTAATCTCTTTGGATCAGCTCCATTCCATTGAAAAATAATTTGGTCTTCATCTGCAACAACAAAAAGATTTGCATTGTCTGGAGGAGCTAATAACTTGAGTATTGTGTATTGGGCTAAATTTGTGTCTTGGAACTCATCTACACAGATATACTTGTATACTGTTCTTATTTGTCGAGCAATGCGTGGTTTAGTTTCAAGAATTCGTCTCGTGAAGTACAGCATAGACCCAAAATCTAGTTGATTTTCCTGCATAAGTGCTTGGATGTATTGGTTAAATATAGACTGTAGTTCATGACATTCATTTTGATTTTCAGGAGAAAAATAGTCTGGTAGTTCCTCAACAGAAATTCCATGAGTGAACATAGTATCTATTCTATTTAATATATCTTCGGGAGTATCAACTTCAAGTTCCTTAAGGATAGCAACTCGATCCTTTTCATCGGTTATTATCGAAAAGTCGGGCATAAGATTGAGATGACTCCCATGTTGGCGCAATAGATCAGTACAAAATGCATGAAAGGTCCTTACTTGGATTCTATTATCCAAATGTCCAAGCAACATATTTATACGTTCTTTCATTTCCTTGGCTGCTTTCGTCGTGAATGTGAGACCAAGTATTCGAAAATTTTCATCAGAACTGTTTTGTATAATATTAGCAATCCGCATAGTCAAAACAGCTGTTTTACCAGATCCCGGTCCGGCAAGTACGAGAAGGGATTTATCTCCCCATTCAACTGCTTGGCGTTGACTTTCATTTAGCTGAGGAATTGATATCATTGAGAAACTCCAGAAATGTCATTGACTTTTTCAAGAATCTGCTTTATTTCTTCTGGGACACCATTTGTTCCCATATCTTTAATCAACATAATTGCATTAAGTGAAGCAGCAGGCTTTGAAAAGTGTCTTTTGAGGCAAGCATATACCTGATTCCAATATTCAGGAGTTCCCTCTTCTGCTGTAATTTCAGGATTGGATCTGTCTTCTAGTTTTCTGGCTACATTCAAAGCTTGACCTGGCTTCTCGGGAAAAGTTTCTTTCATTTCTTCCAATACTTGTTCCCAAGTAGCACTTGGATAAGTAGTAGTAGTAGTAGTATTTATTCCATCTAAATAAGGATCTCCGTAGCCGGCAACACAAAGAAGAACATCCATGTTTGACTCAGAAAGTTTTGTAACATATGTAGACTCGTCTCTTCCATCCAACAAATTCTTTGCACTTCTAATATACTTATCTCCGGCTTGATCATTATCTGCCACCAAATGCCAATCAATACCAAGGGAATCTGCCACTTTGATAAATAAACCAGGACCACCTGCTTGACTATATTCGACAATTCGTAGACCGTATTGATGTACATCAATTTCTAATATTTGAGAACATTCGGACATTACAGAAACGTCAGTCTCACCCTCAACAAGTAACCATTTTTTAGCAAATAATAATTCTCCACGATTTCTTCTAACTTGGTGATTAAATTTCCTCAACTCCTCATGAGTCAAGCAATCCTTTTGAATTATGTTGCATTCGCATACATTTGCCATTCTATTCATCCTTCTAAGATTTTCAACAGGCACCTCCGACAGAATGTCACCTGAATGAGTTGCAATAATCTTTTGCCCAGGCAAATTACTTAAAATAGGCCAAATTGCACGGATTGCATTGGGGTGCAAGTGTGCTTCTGGTTCTTCAATCGCAATTATTGGCTCAGCTAAACGGTTTACATCGACTTTTATTCGGGTCTTTAAGTATGCGCTAAAAAGAAGAAGCACACAAAGACTTTGAGTACCTTCTCCATGTTTATAGATGGGAACTTTTGTATTTGTTACAGTCGGAATATTTACATCTGTATATCGTATCGTTTTATAAAAATCAGCTGGTTTAGGATCTATGCTAACGTTATTAGCATCCCCAACAGAGATAAAAGTTGAAAGTTGCTTTACTTCGGTTACAACATCCTGAAATGACAAGTGGGAACCAACTATTTTTTTATTAACTTCTTCTAGTTCAGATTCTAATTCGATTCTAGTATCATCATTTATACTTTTACTTTTTAGAAAGGCTGACCAAAAAGTAGCTTGGCTACGAAATTCTTCTTTTGCATCTCTTAGTGCAGAAAGATAATAAAAAGGACGAAGTTTTCTCATTTCTTTAAGAAAAGGTTGCTTACCTACCATTTCATTATCAGCATCATCCAAAAAAGAATAACTTTGCTTTAGTTCTCCTTCTTCTTTATCGAACCAACCACTTATGCGTAATTTAATCTTTGAATACTCTTCACCAACAATTACTTCATTTAATGCTTGTATTGTTTTCTCATCCCATGGATGATCCTCTGTTTCCTCAAATGTAAATGTGAGATTTATAGGTAAAAACTGTTCTTTCTTCTTTATTTCGTTGTCACGGTAAAAATCATATTCTGAAAAATTAAAAACTCGATCAGACTTTATTAAATCCATTCCTATGCGTAATGCCTCTAGTACAGATGTTTTACCACTATTGTTTTCCCCTATCAATACAGTGATGTCATGATTAAGCTCAATCTCTAATGAAGTGATACCACGAAAATTTTCAATCTGGACACTTGTCAAGAACATCTCATTCCCCTCCAACCCTTGTCACAGCCTGATCATACCACATCAACAATTTCGGGTCCTCTTCCAAAATCTTGCCGGGTATCAAATCAGCCACCTTAATTATCGTGGAATAATCCCGATCTTGCCAGGCTTTCTTAAACCCAGCACGTACGGCTTCCATCCTGAATACTTTGAGTTTCTTTGTAACCTGCTTGTACCCCTCGAACTCTTTCAAGAGCGACCTCTCACGCAGTTTCTCCAAATCCCCTGCCTTGTTAGGATCAGGCACATACCATCGATCCTTAGCCTTAGCAATCAATTCCAAATCATCCTTCTGACGATTACGCATCTCTGGCCAGTTGGTAGAAAGATAACTGTGAATCTGGCTTGACACATCCCCAACCCCGTCGTATTTCAGGAAGTTCTGGTTCAGCAGTTCTCTCAGGTCCAGTTGCTGCTCGTTCTTGCTCCATCCGCCAAGCTCCTGCATGAATAGAGGATTTATATCTTGGAATGTCTGCGGCTTTACCTTGAGAAGCTGGCGCAACCACTGGATAGCAGATGCCTCATCAGAAACGAACAGTTTTGTCTGGATGAGCTGCCCGGATGTCAATTTCTTACGGTCATACTCTGCAGCCTGCTCTGACAGGAAGTACATACCATCACGCTCAATGAACCGCTGCCCAAGATTAATCTGGAACTCCAGGCTCGAGATTGGCACAGGATATCCTTTGCGGACATAGTAAGCTACCATTTGGTCGAAAAGAATGCGCGGATCTCGTTCAGGAATTTGTTGTAAAAAAGAACCTTGATATTTGGTAACTGGCAGGTATTCCAAGTGAGTGCGGACAAAATCCCAAACTCCTGCTTCAGTTTGAGCTTCTTTCTGGAAGCGTTCCTCAAAGCCGTCGTTTGGCTTGTAAGCGGAGATGACGAGGTCTTGTTTTACAGCGGTTGGTGTATTTACTGCTTTAAAACTACCTTGCTTTTTATCAAGAGCAGATATGTTGGCGATTATGAAACCTGCCTCTGCAAGTGCTGTCTGAATGCTGTTCCATACCGAAGCTTTTGTGTTGGAGAACTCTACGGTCATCCAACGCCCGGGTTTTAATACTCTGTAGGCTTCTTTGAAGCAGGCCGTCATAAGCTTACGGTATTCCTCTAACCCTTTACCTTGGATACTATTTTCAATAGCTTCTGGCTTGTTGTTAGTCCATACTTTGAGCCACGATTCCCATAGGTAATTAAGTTCAGAATACATCAGATTTGAACCGAATGGAGGATCGATAAAAATATAGTCCATATGATTTTCCGGAAGAATTGTTTTTTCAAGAGAAGTACAAAAAGTTGGGTTTTCAGTACAAGAACTACCAGCTTTTTTCATATCTCCAACCTTATAGTCTAATAATTTAAACGCACTATTTTCAGTCCAAAGAGAAGGTATGTATAAAGTCCCGCTGACAGTACCCATTTTTCGATCTAAAGTAAATTTGTACATTTTAGTTGTTCTAATCATACTGGCAGTTAACCAAATAATAAGTCGAGCATTTTCTCTTTCGATGGCACGCTTCATAACAGCTGCCAATACCCACAAATTCCGCTTCGGATAAAAGTGATGAACATGGGTGATGCCGGTGGGATCATTTCGACGGGTTTCTTTGCCTTCCATCATTCGATCAATTGGGAACCAGTACGGAATATCACTAGTCTCTATCTTCCCAATCAACTCCATATCCAATTCATTCGGTGCTTTCTCAAAACGTTTTTTTTCAACTGAATAATTAATCAGCACTGGTACTTGCTTTGCTTGCTTAATAGTCTCCTTGATAGCTGAATCGTATTTAGTGACCCACGTTCTTTCCATATTACGTTTGGTGAGTTTGGCCGAGCAGTTTTGACAGGGAAATTCGTCATGAACTTTTCCTGCCTCCATATCAACCGCCGCTTCCCAGAATACAATTTCATTTGCACATTCCGGACAAGCAAAAACATCCGACCAGACCGTATAATTTATCCTTCCAATTCTTCCATCAGTATGTTTTGTTTCATACATCCAGCCACATTCATCTTCTACCTCTTTCAGGATGCTTTTTGCTTCTTTTTCAAATGCTTTCAAATCTACAGGAGTATTGTAGTTGTAGGCGATGAAAGTCGCTGCCGGAGACAGGTCATTCAAGACAGCCCTGCGCATACCCAACTTTGAGAAAGGCACCCAGCGGGTTTTACCGTCATCGTCGGTTTCCTGTTGCATGATAGTGCCGTCGGGTTTGACCTGGTAACCAAGGGATTCCACGGTCTTGCGGTCACCACACATTTGTGCAGCCACACCGGTCATACCTGTACCGCAGAATCCATCAAAAACAATGTCTCCAGGTTCGGTATAATGGAGGATGTAACGCATGATAGCTTTATGTGGTACCTTGGTGTGGTAAGAATGTGCGTTGTAAATAGGATCGTTCTTGCCTTCTTTAACGTCTGATGCAAAGGGTTCCTTGTGGTACTTGTAATCTGCCGGTTTTTCAGGCTTCTCGGCTTCCCATTCATTGATGAAATCTGTAATCCAGGGATTCGGACAGGCTGTGTAGTATGGTGGGTCACTTAAATGCAGGATATCTTCATCCGAGCCGATGGGGAAACCTTCAATCTTACGGAATTCCGGGTCCTGCAGTTTTTCACGCAGCTTTTCGGCGAAATACTTGCGACTTTCTTCTTCGCTTTCGAAGGCCATGCCAAGGCAGGTGATAGCTCCACCATCTTTTTTTATTACCTGTGCTTTATCAAAACCTAACTCTTGATTATCGCTCATTGTTATCCCAAAATCATTCTAACAGAATCTTTTTTCTAGCAATTTCTTCAATAATCGCTGCGTTGATGCTGCCATCTAGTCCATCCTCTGAAGTGATGAGCTGGTCTTCATAGCCATTTTCAGAGTACCATTTTTGTTTTCTTTCCCAACTCTTCCTATAGCTGGGTACACTCAGCATGCCTAAATGTTCCCAATAGAAAGTATCTCCTTCAAAACTGACAGTGAAATCTGGCAGTCTATAATCATTTGGATTATCTTCTTTATTCAGTAATTTTTTCTCGTACTCATAACTTATTCCTAATCTTGTTAGTGTATCAGCAACAATTACCTCAGATTTTGATCGAACCAGTATATTTTTGGCTGTGCGATGTATCAGATGATTCGCATAATATTTTTCATCTGATTCAGGTCTTACCGCCATTACAAACATGTTTGTATTTCGTAATAGAGATGCAGATTCCTGAGGACTGCGAAGTCTTTCAAGAACATCTGTATCCTGTTCGATCAGAAGTACCATTTTCTGGCGGAAACGTGTTAAACCAGTGTAGAGTAGCTCTTTAGATAAGGTGGATGCCTTTTTGGGAAGAATTAAGAATACATAATCAAAGTCGCTTCCTTGAGCTTTGTGAACTGTTAAAGCATAGGCAAGTTCCAGACTTCCATCAACTTCATTGCGATAATAACGATAGGATACTTCAGGTTGAGTTGAATACATTACAGCAAGACTGTTGTAATTCTTATTCGTTGAAGTGACCAGACCAATCTCACCATTGGCAACATAGTTAAGTCCTATTCCCTGAGGCCATGCCTTTCGGGAACAGTTGAACAACTGAATAACTTTGTCAGTCCAGACTATTTCTTGTTCTCCAAAAGGACGGGTACCTTTCCGTCTGGAAAAGTTAATCATCCCACCTCTATAACGGGCCTGAATCTTACGATTTATTTCTGTAGTACCAAATTCATGATTCCTTACCGGACTAAGAATTTGCCAGTGCTCAGCTTTACATGGATTATGATTCTCATTTTTCTTGTTATTTCCAATTCCTATACTTTCATTGAATTGTAGATAATCGCCACTACCTTCTTTTATACCAAGTAGGTACTCCATCCTGGAAGACAATAGTTCATCAAGCTGCAGATGATCTCTCCAATAATGGACCTCTAAATCTCCATCTACTTCCTGTCTAGCCACACGAGAAAGTAAATCATCATCACCTGGTATTGGATCTTCACTAAGGTATCCATCTGCTAGTTGCAGAGCCAAACTATTATGATCCTCATGTCTGGCACGTTCTGTTAAATGTGCCAAGCAGGCATTTCTGTCTTCTAGTGAAAGTTGGAACTTTTCTGGATACAATTTTTTGATGGTCTCATCATCTGCTTTCAACCAGCTAACAATATCAACAAATGGACGACCAGGACCTATTGGAGGAAGCTGATTTGAATCGCCTACAAGAACCAAACGGGAAACCATGTTTAAATCCAGTGCACGGAATAAAACACCCAATAAGTCCATTGGGATCATTGAGGCTTCATCAATAATGACTGTAGGAGCTCCTTTTTCTTCTCCGCCATCATATCGAAGAGAAAAGTTACTTGGATTTATCCACTTATTCCGCATCAGTAACTGATGAATCGTATATGTGTCTCTTACGGTATTATCATCTCTTTTAGTACGTTCCATTAATCGCACACGAGCCTTTCCGGTGGGCGCCAGGAGCAATATAGGACGTTTTCCTTCAAGCTCTTCCAGACCTTTGAGGAATACTTTAAGGACACTTGTCTTTCCAGTGCCTGCTCTACCTGTAAGCACGCTAAAACGTGATTCGTATATTTTGCTTAATGCTTTGGCTTTCTCGACTCGAGCACGTTCTTCTACTTCAGGTGGAAGCTTTGAACCTTTGCCGTCTCCAAATTCTTCTTTAAGAAGAGTTTCCCATGACCAGTCTGAATCGGGTGCTTTGTTTTTCTTTTTGACTCTCCTTAAAAGTTTACTAGTAACTTCCTGTTCCAACTCAGACAGGATCTTAAGTGCCATGGTTGGAGGATTTGAATCTGTACGGAAATCAATGACTTCCTGGTAAAAACTCTGTTGTCCAAGCACCAGGTCCGAATCAGGCATGCATGCTCTTCTTTCCGGGAAAAGCTTTCTGATTCTTTCAATAACCTCAGCAAAAGGCAACAGAGTATCACCATTAGCAGCTGCCTCTCTTAGTATTGAAACTGCACATCCTCTTACACGACGTGTATCATCTTGTGGAATTCTCTCATCTGGCGGAAGGAAAATGGCTGCGTCTCCTTCGGGTTTCATTCCTCTATCAATAACTTCCAATGATATTGTATCTCTATCCTTTCCTCCCTGATCCATTTCTGAAATAAGATAAGGATTCTCAACAAGTTCATCATCTGTTGCATTAATTCCTGCATTTTTCCTTTCATCAGCATTTACAATTCTTCTCACTTGGGCAGGAGTGAGTTCAAATCTTACAAGCAATGCAAGTAACTTATGACGTGATGAAGGGTAAGCAGCCCATCGTCTAACTGCCTCTTTCATTGGTTTAGCATATTCTTTTTCTTCGCATTCTTGTCGACCTTCAAGTATTGACAGCAAATATTCCCAGGCATTTTCCCCTTTCTTAATACGAGGCATCAATACCTGTTTGTGAAAAGCAGTGCCTACATCCACACCAAGGAACTGAAGTACACTTCCTGCACCAGGAAATGGTCCACGATTGCGCCAGACCTCAGAAAGCACATCATTCAACCATGTAAGATGTCGGTTCCATTCTCCAGCTACTTTATTTTCATCTATAACAGCTTGAAGGGATTGTATCAAACGTTCAAGAGCACCTATTGATGTATCATCACTGACGTGTTCTCCCACATACGAGAAATCCAGCATTGCCCCATCTGGAATACGGCAAATTATATTAGATGGATCATGTCCCTCCCGCAAATATTCATGATAAGGTAATAAAAAACCCTGGTTCTCAAAGTCATGAGTGATACATCGAGACCATAGTGGGTAATCATCATTGTACTGAGGAGGTTTCTTATCATAGAATTGTTGTGGCCCTATGTTGGAGATACGACCAACACCAACTAAAATACGATTAAGGTTTTCATCGAGTGGATTTCCCTGGTTACAATAGAAGAAGACAAGTGAGGTGTCCTTTTCCAATAGTTTCCAAAAATTATCCAACATATTCAGTTGTCGATCCGGTTCAAATATCCAACCAACTTCTTTATTTGGATCGTCTGGACCTCGGATACTAAGATGCTCATCTTCACAAATTTGCCGGAAATTTTCCTCACGCATCCAGCGATAGGGTGATGGGCAAACTGAGTATGGAGGCATCATTTCCTTTTTGGATGGAAGTTTTCTGAATTCAAGAGGATCATTATGGGTAATCTCAAAACCTATCGATGAAAAAGCAATAGGATCACGAGAACAAGGTGGTTGCCATCCATCTAATTCTGCCAAGGGCTTACCGGCTGCTTCCACTTCTCTTTCAAGTTTCGCTGGATCAGCTAGATTTTCCCGTATATGCTGATTGACAATACAATAGGCATTCTGGTCTGGATGGTCACAAATGTGTCCATCCCATCCTCTGTCATGCCAAACCAGACGAACTGAAAGATGTTTGCTCATTTAAATGTCTCCAACCCTAGTCACAGCCTGATCATACCACATCAACAACTTCGGATCCTCTTCCAGAACCTTGTTTGGTATCAGATCAGCCACCTTAATAATCGTAGAATAATCCCTCTCTTGCCAAGCCTTCTTAAACCCAGCTCTCACAGCTTCCATCCTGAACACTTTGAGTTTCTTTGTCACCTGCTTATACTCCTCGAACTCTTTCAGCAGCGACTTCTCACGTAGTTTCTCCAAATCTCCAGCTTTGTTAGGATCCGGCACATACCACCTGTCCTCAGCCTTAGCCACCAATACAGGGTTGTCCTTTTGGAGATTACGCATCTCCTGCCAGTTGGTAGAAAGATAACTATGGACCTGACTCGGCACGTCGCCAATACCATTGTAACTGAGGAAATTCTGGTTCAGCAGTTCCCTCAAATCCAGTTCTTGCTCGTTCTTGCTCCATCCGCCAAGCTCCTGCATGAACTGCGGATTGATATCCTGGAATGTTTGTGGCTTTTCCTTGAGAAGCTGGCGTAGCCATTGAATCGCAGAGGCTTCATCTGAAACAAAAAGTTTCGTCTGAATAAGTTGCCCGGATGTCAGCTTTTTGCGGTCATACTCTGCAGATTGCTCTGACAGGAAGTACATGCCATCACGCTCAATGAACCGTTGCTCAAGTCCTATCTGGAACTCCGGGCTTGAGATTGGTACAGGATATCCTTTACGGACATAGTAGGCTACCATTTGGTCGAAAAGAATACGCGGATCACGTTCTGGTATTAGTTGTAACAAAGCACCCTGGTATTTAGTGATTGGTAAGTATTCTAAGTGAGTGCGAACAAAATCCCATACACCTTCTTCGGTAGTTGCCTCCTTTGGGAATCGGTCTTCGAATCCACCGTTGGGTTTGTATGCAGAGATAACAAGGTCCTTAAGTACAGCTATTCGGCTCCTAATTGTAGCCATACCACCTTGTTTTTTATCAAGAGATGAAACATTACCGATAATAAAACCTGAATTTTCAAGAGATGTTTGAACAATATTCCAAACGTAGGAGTTAGTATTAGAAAACTCAATCGTAACCCATCTTCCAGGCTTTAAAGCTGCATGGATAGTTTTAAATCCATTTTCCATCAATTTTCTATATTCTTCTGGTCCTTTTCCTTGCACGCTGTTCTCAATTGCTTCGGGAACATTGTCAGTGAATAGATTCAACCAACTTTCCCACGGGAAACTCAATTCAGAGTAATTAAGATTTGATCCAAATGGAGGATCAATAAATACGTAATCAATACTTTCATTAAGTGAAGCGGTGCTAAAATTTTCTGCTGAAGCTGTTGAAAGTAGATTTCTAGAAAACAACGGATACGTATTATAGCTACGAGACTGAGTTTTAAGTCTGTCTTCCAACAATTTAGTTATCGGGGTCTCCATACTGATGGATGGTGCATAAAGCGTACCTTTCCGATGTCCAGCATTACAACCTCCGCCCCCAAAGAAGTAATTCTTTAAATGTAGTTGATTTAACTTTGTAGCACGATTTAAAAATCCCGTAAATAAAAATTTTAACTCAATTCTCTGTTTTGATGAATTAAACGTCTTACTGAGTACCCATAAATTTCTTCTTGTATAGAAATGATGTACATTAGTGATACCGTGAGATACTTTTGGTTGTCGAGTATTGTACCCATCTGGAATTTCAGCTTTTGGAAACCAATAAGGAATTTCACCATTCTCAATTTTCTCGATTAATTTCAAATCAAACTCATCTGGATTTTTCTCAAACTTTTTCTTATCTATTGAATAGTTTATCAGCACCGGTACTTGCTTTGCGTGCCTAACAGTTTCCTTAATTGCAGAATCATATTTGGTAACCCATGTCCTCTCCATGTTGCGTTTGGTTAGCTTGGATGAGCAGTGCGGACATGGAAACTCATTATTTACCTTACCTTCCTCCTTATCCACCGCTGCTTCCCAGAATATAACCTCGTTTGCACAATCTGGGCAAACAAACACATCAGACCAGACAGTGTAATTAATCTTCCCAATCTTTCCATCGGAATGTTTAGTTTCATACATCCAACCGCATTCTTCTTCGACTTCCTTCAGGATGCGTTTTGCTTCTTTTTCAAACTCCTTCACATGCACAGGAGTGTTGTAGTTGTAAGCGATAAAGGTAGCTGCCGGAGAAAGATCATTCAATACAGCTCTGCGTATACCAAGCTTTGAGAAAGGTGCCCAGGTGATTTTACCATTTTCATCGGTTTGCTGCTGCATTATAGTTCCGTCTGGTTTGACCTGGTATCCAAGGGATTCCACGGTCTTACGGTCACCGCACATCTGCGCAGCTACACCGGTCATACCTGTTCCGCAGAAACCGTCGAATACTATGTCTCCAGGTTCTGTATAGTGGAGAATGTAACGCATGATGGCTTTGTGAGGGACCTTGGTATGGTATGAGTGGGCATTGTAAATGGGATCGTTCTTGCCTTCGCTCACATCTGCTGCAAAGGGTTCCTTGTGATACTTGTAATCCGCTGTTTTTTCGGTTTTCTCGGATTCCCACTCATCGATGAAATCCGCAATCCAGGGATTAGGACAGGCTGTGTAGTATGGCGGGTCGCTCAATGCAAGGATGGCATCATCCGAGCCGATGGGGAAACCTTCTATCTTGCGGAATTCCGGGTCCTGCAGTTTTTCACGCAGCTTTTCAGTGAAGTATTTACGGCGTTCTTCTTCGCTTTCGAAGGTCATGCCAAGGCAGATGACTTTCTTGGAAGATTTACTACTGCTGTTGGAGAAATCATCATTTAAAGTGGTATCATTCATTATCATATCCTCATTCCAGCACTATCCTTACCTTAGCCGGATCTTTGCCCTTTGTCAGGCTATCCACATAATCATTGAGCAGACTTTTGAACTCAGTAGGACTTGCGGGTCCGATTTCTGCCAGCTTTTCAACCAATTCGGATTTCTTCACTGGGATTTTCTGCAGGCCAGCCAGAACGGTTCTGATAATCGTTACAAAATCATTATCTAACGGATGAGGCAGCTCTCTTGTTGAAAGGAAATCCTGCACCTGTTTTCTATCATCTTCATGGAGAAGCTCATTTACATTTGCCTGCGTGATAGGGTCTTCCAGATTATTTAGAAGCGTTGAAGTCCACTGACCAATTATCTGGTCTAATTGCACTTCCATTTGATTCAACAGAGATGATGCTTGGACTTCACCTTCTACTGATGGTTTGAATTGGCAATGCGGACATATAGGATTAGAAATGATGTCCTGCTCTGTAAGATTAAAGCAGCTCTTAAGCCCTGCCAGCCGGTTCTGGAAATCAGTAAGCTGCTGTCTTGGCATCAGGTCTATTCCAGCTAGTTTAAGCAAAGTTTGATAACGCACATCTTTCATCAATGCCGCCTTTTGCTTGTCATCGTTGACACCCAGACGTGACTTGGTGTGCAATGTACTATAAACATTGATGTAGTCCCGCTTAAGCTGTTGCAGCTTAGTGTTTATCCCCTGGGATTGACTGGGGAGTGTAGAAAGGTTTGCTTGCTGCAGACTTGTACGAATATCTGTGCGTACAGCCTTCAAGCGGTCCACCCACTCATGATCAACAGGTGGTACCGTCTCTGCTGTTGTTAACCATGACACAATAGAACCCTGATTCATTACAAACTCACGTAGAGATTCAAGATTGTCCAGTGCCAGAATAGCTTTTTCATGGGATGAAACCTCTTGTGCACTATAGCGGAAATTCTTGAGCTTTCCAGGCGTTGAATAAACCTGTAACGATTCAAAGAAAGCTTTTGCTTTTTCTATTCCCTCCGTCTGGTTAGCCAGATCAGTACCAATTAGCAGGTTCGTTCCCCAGAATGAAACACCTTCACGCATTGTTTGTTGTGCTATAACTATACGCTTGACAATCTTATCCACTGCTTGCTGGAGGTTTTGTACAGGCTCGTCCTTGCCCTGAGTAATAAGTTGTGCCATCCCTTGTGCCATACCCAAAAGCTCGAAAAGTGCTTTAAGTGCAGGCATATTCCAATCTTTTGGCTGCTCTATATGCTTGAATCTAGTCAATTCATCCATAGAAGTAGCAGCAAATTGTTGAAGTCCGGTGGCATCAAACTTTTTCCCTGGGATGGCTAATACTATATCACCAGAATATGCCAGTGCTGCAAGAACAACTACCACCCATTCCGATTCCAGCCGTGCAACTCCCGGGTTCATATATTCGAGCCCAAGGTCATCAAAGATGATCTCACTGCGATTTACCACCTGCCCATGGCCCTTTGTCTTAAATGTATCGAGAATGAAATTAGCATATCTTGATTTATGCGGATCAATCTTCTCACCGTCCAGCAGTTCCAGTGCATCCAGAACAGCAACAGCTTGCTTGGTACGGCTCTGACCGGCAAGCGCCCTCAATGCATCCTGAGCAGCTTGCTGTCGGTTACTTCCAGTTATCAACACGGAAAAGAATGGGTATTCTGGAGCCTGATCTGTAAAACGTGGTTCCAGACATAACCCTGCAATAGTGTTAACCAGATCACGGAAATTGACACTCTCCTGCGAGGTTAAACCGGGAAGACCTTTGATAGACTTTCCTTTTGCCCACTCAGCCATTAACTTGGTACGTCCCTGATATGTTACCTCAAAATCATCAGCCATATGTTTCTGCAGCCATTGTACGAGTTTCTTGAGGAATTCGTTTGCTTTTGATTCATAGGTAGCTTTCGCATGACCCGAGGATGTGGAAGCAAGATCCAAAGCAGCAGCATAGCCTTTTAACGCTAACTGGAAATCATCATCTGCTCCTTTCAACCGGAAGAATACCTCATCAGGGTTCTTTTCATTTATATAACGCGTTAATTTACTGCTAAAATCGAAAACCTGGATGAAATAAAGATAGAAATCCCGCTGAGGTACAGCAGTAGAACGCTCATCAGGAGAGCCAAAGAACAGGTACCCAGTCCGTGCTGCTCTGTGCGCCTGCCATTCAAGTTCATGTTGCCATATCTTATAACCGGTAACATATGTCGAATCCGTAGATTCCATCACTCTTTTAAGTGCCTCATAGTAAAAACGGTCAAGTTGGGAATCCTCAAGACTTTCAGTTCTCTTTTCTATTAAAGCATCAAAATCATCTGTCTTCTTCAGATCGATGTAGAACTGCTGGTTTTCTTGATTGAAGGAAATGAACTGCCCGCTTACGGTCTTATGGATCTCACGGAGGACAGTTTCTACATGGGTTTGAAGATCTTTGTCAGGATCATCGCTTCCCAATTCAGCTATCATTGGTTCAAAAAGTAACAAACTGTCACGCAATTCTTCAGCCGTAGCACCAAGAGTTGCATAGATATCGCCTGTTGTAAGACGATGCACAGATAGAGCATGTATCAGACGCAAAGCCATTGGCCTATAAGCAGGTCTTGTAAAAGCCTGTTGTATTCGTGATTCCAATACCTGACTGCAATCTATTACTGCCCTTATCTCAGGAATTGAACGGAATGAAGCATTTTGCTTCAAGGTATTCCAATAGCTATCAAAAGATATAAGCCCCGGATACTCCTCAGGAACCTCTTTATTCATAATGGACTTCATTTCCGTGGAAAGCGTTTTGAGCACTTCACGTTTTTCGATTACCTTAACACGTTCGAATGTGTCAATATAATCAGGATGTACCGGGAAAAGACGGACAAATTCATCCATCCTTTCATTGAGCCCTCCATAGAACTTAGCAAAAGGCGTAAGATATTCACGTATCAGTGTTTGCTGCTCAGATGTTTTTTTAAGCAAACGTTCGGCCACTACGAACTTAACATCACTGCGTGCAATAATAACCTGTTCAAAACGATCCTTTACTCTGCGAATACTGTCTGCTACAAATGCAAAACGTGGGCTGTCAAATATAGCTTCCTGTACACCAGCCATAAAGCGGAAGCGCAGGTCTTTACAGACTTCACCCACTTCCCTTAGGAAATTTAAATCAAGAATGAGTTCTTGGTCCTTTCGACTTCGAAGGTAGTCTAAAAGTTCGTCTACTACTAGGAACAAACCATGATCTGGATAAACCTGATGAAAAGCTGTCATCATTTCTTCAAAAGCTCGCTTGTGGCCGACCACTGTACCTGCTTCAGGGAAAACATAATCGACTTGCAGTTTGTCAAGCTTCTCCTCAAGTTCGGCTACCAAAATATCGCGTAACGACATTGTTGTTGAGCCAATCTCTGTACGGACAACTTTAAACTTCCCAGCAATCTGTTTTGCAGAATCAGCAACATCTTTATGATTTAGTGAATCTAACAAAGAAGCGTTTTCGGCAAGGCTGGAAATAACTGACATTAAGTGAGATTTACCTGTACCGTAGTTACCAACAACCAATATCCCCTTGTTGTCTATTGGCCGGTCGAATTGCAATTGAGGAATGACAAGATCGATAAGTTTCTCTGCCATTTCTTCTGAAATTACATAGGTATTTACAAGATGATGAGCTGCAGTAGATTTGTCAGCATCACGCAATTGAACTACTGACTCAATTGGGTCGAATTGAATAAGATTTTCATACTTCATGTTTGCCCTGCCTTTAGGTTTTTTTATGAATCACTTGTTGACGTTTTCCATTTTTACGATTAATGTGTCTTTTAAATCATAACTTTGATATTCTGGGTGACTTGGTTCGGCATAGATCAGCCTTCCATCCTCTGAGTAACCATTCCAAGATGCGATAACCACACAATTTCTGGAGATTTTCTGCAGGATTCTAAGCGGGTCCAACTGTAATCCCGTATCAAAAAGAATCTCAAGGTTATCCAGAACCTTAATTGAATGTTTATTGTCAATGACATCGTCTAAAATCTTAAACATATTAAGAGAGCGTTGTTTTGGCGTCATTTCAAGTAGTTGCTCTGAAAGCTTCAAATTAACATTAATAACTGGAACATCAAATTCATTTGCAATATCGTTAAGAACAGCAGTTTTACCAGAACCGGCTTTTCCAACTAGCAGAACAAGTTTGTAATACAAATCATCTGTCTCTTTCAAAGATTGCATTAACTTGTCTTGAATTGTTGTATATACCATACCTGCTCCAATCAATACTATAAACTCTTTAATTATTTGTAAATGTATCTATTTATTTTTATTAAGAATATATAGTGGTAAATTTGTCTTTAACCGTATCTTTTTCATGAGGAAACATCATCTTAGTTATACCTAGGCTACATTACAAACTTAATAAATAATTTGTACACAAATATTATACAAATACATATTATATATTGTTTTTGAATTTCTTTTGAAACTCATGCTTTATAATACTCACATATCCCCGTATAATCACAGAACCGGCAATTCGGCTTCCCCGTCACCTCAAAGTCTTCCTTCAATATCCTATCCACAATCCCCTTGATTCTCTCAACCACAACTCTAATGCTCTCTTCATTCACATCCACCACCCGCAGTTCAGCAATTTCAGGATGAACATACATATGACCAGCCTGAACTGGTAGCTTTCCATACTTCTCCTTCACTGCCAGGCAATACAGAGCCATCTGAACATCATCTTTCAGTTTGTTCTTACTCAGGTTGCTCTTGCCAGTCTTATAATCGATGACTATGTATTCTCCATCAGGAGTTCTGTCAAGCCTATCAATAAAACCTCCGAAATGAGCTCCGTCAAGGTCGAGTTCGAACCATTCTTCGACTTCAACAGTTTCATTGGGATTATCCTTCTCAAAATCGAACCAGAACTCAAGCATCTTCTGCATCTTGTTGTATTCCTGCTTCTCCTGGGTTTCGGAGTCAAAGTTGGAAGATTCCCATGAACTGTCCAGCATGTTCTTTGCAAGGTCCAGATCAAATGCCTCATCTTGCATCCCAAGTTTTGCCATTTCCTCAAGTACAGCATGAACATCCGTACCCACCTGGAAAAATGTTTTCTGTGGAGTTGGGATATGCAATATCGACTGGAACTTGAACTTAAGAGGACAGTCCTCATATGTCTTGATCTTTGAAGCTGAGAAACGCATTTCAGGATCCACAAGAGGAGGTACTTTGTTATCTACTAGGTCCTGCAGTTCAATGACATCCCTGGTGTCGATGTTCAAGAGCTCATTCAAGTCAAGATTATCAGGATTCCCACTCTTCTCAAGCTCCTTCAACTGAGCAAGCAGTACAAGGGATTCAAGTGCATGCTTCAGTTGTCCCTGCTTTGTGTACATGTTAATGAGACTTTCCTGCTCTGCCATCTTTTTCATTAATGGAGAATCCGTATTCGTGTCCAGTTGTTGTTCCGCCTGCTCGACTTCAATTAACTCTACCAGCGGGTTACTGGTAAATCCGATGTCTTCCAGGAACTGACTGGGTTTAACACCCCTCACATTGCCAGCATACCTCTCCGGGAAAACAAGATACAGATGCTCCTTTGCACGGGTCATGGCAACATATGCAAGTCTTCTCTCCTCTTCAAGATGCAATACCTTTTCATCCACATCCCGCTGCACACCTTTAATAAGTTCAAAAGGCACGGTGAACTTCTTACTCTTGTATTGCAGGGGCAGATGCCTGGTGGCCATATCACAGACGAATACCACCTTTGCCTCTTTACCCTTGGATTGGTGGATGGTCATGACCTTTACAGTATTGTCATCAGTTGACTCACCACCCTCTATCTCAAGGTCAAAGACAAGTTCCAGGTGCTCCATGACCAGTTCAAACTCAGCACCACCGTCTATCAATTCCAGGTCTTCAACTATCTTAACCAGGGAATTCAAAACCTCGATGTTCCTGCGGGAATTCTTGCTATCATCATGCACCTGTGAGCGGTAAAGGTCTGTTATGTTCATCAGCAGGTGCTTCAGGGTATCCGACGGAAGATGATTCTTCTTGTATTCAATCATCTCCTGCAATCTCTCAAGTATGGACCTGACAAGATCTGCCTGTTCAAGTTCAAGTTCATCCAGATGATGTAGCAGTACAGAATAGATTCCATCACCCTGCATATCATCCATTTTTCGGAGCTTGCCTGCCATTATATTGATCTTCTGCAAGGTATGCTCTGTCACCCCTTCCCTGGAAAGGATCTTTGCAAAGGCAATACCATTGTTAAAAGGGTCTGCAACAAAACGCATGTAAGCCAGAGCTTCCTGTATCAATGGAAAATCGCTGATCTGCAGGCTGCCAACATATTCTACCGGGACCATATGACGTTTCAGAGCGTCACTGAATTTTTTCCCATCTGCTCTTTTACGGGTAAGTATGTAGATGTCCTTTGCTTCGACAGATTGCTCAGCCATTAGCCTGCATATCTCATCAGCAATCCATTCTGCTTCACTCACATCGTTTGGCGCCTTAACAAGCTTAACAGGTATATCTCCACCATTGTTCGATGCAAGTTGTTTATCCTGTCTGTCAGGATTCTGCCTGATCAATTCTTGTGAGAGATCAACTATCGGCTCTGTTGACCTGTAGTTCACCCCAAGGGCAATTTTTTCAAGGGATGGATAGAACTCAGCCAGTTGATTTATATTTGAAAGATAAGCACCTCTGAATCTGTAGATACACTGGTCGTCATCAGCCACACACGTCAGGTTGCCAGCACCTGCCAGGAGATGTACTAGGTGCAATTGGGCATAGTTTGTGTCCTGGAACTCATCAACAAGAATGTAATCGTAAAGCTGTTGTATCCTTTTTCTGGCAATCTCATTACTTTCCAACAATCTGCATGCCAGGGTAATCATGTCATCGTAATCAATGAAATTGTTATTCCATTTATATTCCTGATAGTGATGGTAGAATTTTGCAAGGTCTGCGAGTTTTTGTAACTTATCTATCTCATCTACATCCATTTCTCCTTCGGATGGCAATTGGCCTTGAACATATTCACCGAGCTCTTCGGGAGAGATCAGTTGATCATGGAATTGTGAAGTACCTTCCAGCAGACTTTTTATGAGGTCCGAAGGCATTGTTGGAATTGGGATATATTCAAAATTGAATGAATCGATGTTCTTTATGCCCCACACATGTGAATGTTCTTTGGAGATCAGGCGAATCCCATGGTTGATACCCATATCAAGAGAGAAATCCCTGATTAAATCATTGCAAAATGAATGAAAAGTAGAAATTGTAATTCCGGTTCCAGTACCTATTTTTTTCTCTATCCTGTTTTGCATCTCATCTGCAGCTTTTTCAGAGAACGTGAGAGCAAGTATCTTTTCAGGAGAAAAACCACTTTCGATTAACTGTAGCACTTTTTCGGTTATCGTTAGGGTCTTTCCGGAACCAGGTCCTGCAAGGATCAGAAGAGGTCCGTCAGTATAAGACACTGCATTAAATTGATCATTGTTAAGTTCTGTAGTTTTCAATATGGTCTCTCCTTATCGCATAGTTTGCATTGTGTCGTTTTATTCTGTATAACAATAGACCTATTATAAAATATATTAATGTATTGAATTTATTTTCGGTGAGAGTAGAGTCCTCATTTGGATCATGAAATCTTCCTGGGCCTCGAGGAATAGATGTGTGAATGGGTTCCAGGATAAGGGAATAGCTTGGACAGATTAGATGTATTTGCATGGACATTGTCAGAGCTTAGCAAATCAAGGCATGGGGCTCAGAAACTGAACGTGTCGGCACTTGTAAAAAAAAAGACATAGGTAATCAATGAGACCAAAACTCTATGCAACCGTGAGCAAGAATACGACTGCTGTACTCCACGGGTGATAGAGGAGCAGGATCGCAACAAGAACCAGGCAGTGGACTTTATTGCGGATTACTATTCTAAAACACAGAATTGCCTCAGGAAGAGGTCGGTGGAAGAGACTGCAGAGCTTGTGATTGAGAAACTTGAATTGAAAAAGCTAGTGTCAGTACTTCTCAAATTTCACCTCTTTTTTGTTGTAAAATCGATAGCTAATTCATACTTTTTCTTTGGCTTGATAATATTAATAAGACATTGGAGAAAAATCGGCTCTGTAGAAATCCTCATTTGTATAATAAGTACAACCTTGACATACCTGTCAAGGTTATGTACTAAAATTTTGAATTTGACTTCTTTTGCTTGATTCCAATACACCTTTGCTCTGATTTCTTCCCCATATTTTCTTTTAAGAACAGAGAACATCGTTTCTACCAGGTTTCTGTTGTGATACAATTCCTCATCAAATTCACATACCATTTTTCTACGATATTTCCCTTTGATCTTCTTTCTTTTTCTCTGTCTTAGAGGAATCATAGCTATTGCTTGAAGGCTATCTCTTGCTAGTGAATGTATATCTTTGGAGTCATAGCCTTTGTCCATCACATAGTACTTTGATCTGCGAGTTTTATGGCATTGTTTCAGCAATTTCATTGCATGCTTTGCATCATGCACAGGTTTACCTGATATCTTAAAACCAGTAATGATGAATTTTCCAGTATCTACGGAGATGCTTGTTTTTAAAAATGATCTCCGTTTCTTTCCTGTTCTCCAAGAATAATAGTAGCTACAATGACCACTTGTAAATCCACTTGAATCGATGTCAGTAATCTCTATCCTTTCCCCATGTGAATAAAATAGTTTTAGTGTTTGATGCAATAATCCATTGAAGTAGATAGATTTTAGTCTTTGAATCTATATCAAAACTATAAATACTACTTCTTCGAATTTTATTATGGGGATATTAATGGAATTCAGGGAACTTTCTGATGAACAATGGAAATTTATTCGACTACATTTACCACCACAACCAATAACTGGAAGGAAGAGAGCTGATGACCGTAAGGTCATCAATGGCATTCTCTTTGTTCTAATAACTGGTTGCAGATGGGGAGATATGCCAGCTATTTATGGTTCTCAGGCAACTGCATGGAGAAGGCTGAAGAGATGGTCAGAAGAAGGAGTATGGGATGGGATTATGGAATCCCTTCGGGATTCCGCTTACCAGAAAGGTAAGTTTTCTATGGATATTGTATGTGTTGATAGCAGCTTCATTGAAACTAAAAAAGGGGACAAGATTCCGCATACAATGGCCACAAAAAAAGGAACGGAATAAAAATACATGTTTGTGTAAGTTGTGAAGGTTTTCCTTTGACCATCCAAATAGCTTCTGGAAAGACACATGACAGACAACACTTTGTTGAGGTCATGGAAAGTATCAAGGTCAAAACAGCGGGAAGACCAAGAACAAGACCATTAGAAGTACTTGCAGATTCTGCTTATGACGATAGGCAAATAAGGAAATACTTGAGAAAAAGGGCGATCAAAAGTAACATTCCTGTTAATATCAGGAATCAGAAAAATCCAAAAAGAGGAAGACCTACTAGATTTGAGTATGATTCATATCGTAAAAGAGGAACAATAGAACGATTCTTTGCCTGGATGAAGATGGGATTTAGAAGAATAACGAGTAGATATGAAAGGCTTAACGTGGTTTTCAAAGGGCTATTAGATATTGCATGTTTTATGTTGTGTTGGAAAAAGATTCAAGAGACGTTTTGAAATAGGCTCCTCTTTAAATTTATCACTGAAATTATCGAATGTACTATAATCATCATGAAAATTTCTATGATTGTCACATATCTCACCGAACTCTAAATAATAATTAGGTTGTACACTTTCGTTTTCCTTTGCCGACAATTTCTTACCCCGCTAAATTAAGATTGCACTATGATGTGAAATTCATTTTTACTTAATACCTATATAAGCCTAAATATATTAATGGTTTCGTGTTGGTTAGTAGATTTCAAATTGCATGGACTTGGGCATCTAACAAACCCATTTTCAAATAAGGAAAAATGAGGTACTTTCTTTGGATATATGGTGAAAACAACATCGTATTTTGCTTACTATATGTATGCGTATGAGTAGTGGCGAGGAAGCATCCGAAGGATGCCCCGCCGCAAACGAGTGAACCCAACGGGACGATTTATCTGAGGGTGTTAGTGCTGTTTTATATATGCCCAAAAACAATGCAAGCAGAGTACTTGATATTTACCCAGAAAGAATAGCCATCACATGTACCTCTTTCCCAGAAAGTTTCTTGCTGCAAAAAAGACGGTTATGGTTTTACTCGTTAAAATCTCATCATATAATTGATATAGTTCTGCAGGTTTGATTAAACTTAGTTTTGCCTTATTCATACCTAAAAAATCTCCAAGTTGTAGCAGTTTGTCCTGCGAAAGAGAGTGGATAATATCCATCGATTTATTGTAATTTGGTTTTTTTCGTATACTCCTCCTCAGTTCTAAGCATTGTTCCAACGTCATGTTGATTTTTGATTGTTTTTCAATAACATTTGATGCTCTTAGTGCCTTAAGCTGTTCATGCAGCTTTTGGATTTGTTTGTTTGATATGTCATCAGATTTAGGGTTTCTATCCAGAAAATCCTCTACAGTCGAAATAGACTCATTTCTCTCCCATAGAGCAAGGTTGTCCCAGAAATGAATAAGGTCTCTTAGCTCAGCCTTTGCCATATCCACGTTGGATTCTTCAGGTATGTTTTTGTCGTTCATTTTTATTCCTCAATTATTTAATTATATTATAGACGCTATCGGATCCTGTATTTTTTCCATCTCTCTCTGAATATCGGCAACGCTAACGTCAAGGTATTTCATAGTCGTTGAAAGGTTCTTATGTCGGAGGTATTTGCTGACAAAAGTGATGGGTAATCCCCTGTCAAGCAAATGCTCAGCTCTTGATCTTCGAAATGTGTGAGTTCCAATTATCTTATCAATGCCTGCCTGTTCACATAACTGATTGACTACTCGATAAACCTGTGACCTATGCACCTGCTTGGATTTGTTTGAGAACATGATGTAGTCCCTTGGCTTTAGGTCGTTGTGTTCAGCATAGCGAGTAATTTTCTTCATAGTAGAGAGGTCGCAAGGAGCCTTCCTGAGTTCAGTGTCATCATAGCCTTTACCACCCCAGATTTCAACGCATTGATTATTTACATCTAGATCTCTGAGTCGAATGTTGATAGCTTCGGTAACCCTCAAAGCAGGTGTATACATAAGCAAAATCCAGATCTCATATTTCTCTGCGATTCCAGGCAAACTTAATAGCTGTTTTAGCTCATCAGGCCGGAGCCACTCTTTAGAATATTTTCCTTTCATATCTAAAAAATAGAACAGTGAGTATATAAACGTTTCTATAAATATAACCTGATTTTCAAGTAGCTAAGACGTCATTATATTTTTATTTTAGAAAAGAGTAGAATCAAACTAATAACACAACAAAAGATACCTTATGTTGCATTTCAGTTTTGGTGGGTTTATTGATTTAATCGAGTGCGTAGTTCTTCCACAGGCATTGGTGGATTACTCCTATGAAGCATATCATGACAATTTGAGCAGGCTGAATAGTTACGAATGTTGATACAATGTAATTGCAAACATTTCCTATTCAAAAGCAAGATCCACTAAAACAAGGATTGAAATTTTTCAATGCACTTCTGGGATATGCCCACGGGATGCTCCACACGAATGTGACTTTTCTGAGGATCCAAATACTGAGATCGGCAGGGTTGTCGATGCTTGGCGTGAAGGGTCTGAGATCAAAGCAAGAGCAGCGGTAACTGACTCCGTAGCTGAAAGAAAGATCCAGGATGGGACTTGGGAAAACACCTGGAGTACCTATTCTTTGGCAAATTCAATTGACGATAACTGGGCTAGCGGAGTCTAGGCCAGGTCCCTTACACTTGTCCAGAACCCTGCATGGGAGCAAGCAACTTGGAACATAGCAGCAGTCGAGAACGGAAAGGTAGCGTTACGTAACATTCATCAATTCAAAATCATCGCATCAGGTGATTCTGTGACAGAGAACAAAGATAATCTTAACAGCGGTGGAGAGTCTTCACCGGATGAAAAGCTAGCTGAGCTAGAATACTACAGGCGACTATACCAATGATATAATGATAAGATAAAATTTATCCCTTTAGCGTATTCACTTTTGAGTTCGATTACTTGCAGCATATCGGAAATAACTGGCGACGATAAAGTTGCATACGTTAAAGCCATAAAATATCATTCTCTTATGGCTTAGAGATTTACTGGTTTTTAATTAAGTCCCATTTTAATAGTCAAAACGTATGCCATTTTTGAATAATCCACATACCTTAAGACCTTTAAAGTAAAACTTGCACACGTCAAGACCTTATTTCAGCAGTAAAACTTATTTTATCACTTTATTTCTAGATTAAAGCTATAATATGACTTATATAAAACCTTATAAATAGTATTCAATACTAATTTACCATGTTCATTCAAATTCAAAAAAATCAAATGCCTAATCTCTAATGAATGCGATTTCAACGCGGGAAACTAAACATTTGAGTACAAAAAACTGACATAGCTTGAAGGTATGATTCATGAAAGTATCCTCTCGCCCCTTGATCCGGCAACTCGCAGGAATTGACCCAGAGATGCTACCTTTCTTCAGTCCAACGGAAAGGGCGGTCATAGAGACCTGTGAAGAAATCGTAGAAAAACAGAATGATTCAAAATGAAAGGAATATAATGACCCTTATACCAAAAGATAGGTATAGAGTTCATATTCCTCCATTCTCAACTTGATCCAAATACCCCTTGCCCGATTTTTATAGTCCATTGTCAATCGAAAATTTTCTCCATTTTTAACTCGTTTGTTGATTGGCAAACCTATTTCCCATCGATTTTCATATGTATCAAGTCGCGCTAAGAGGTTAGAACTCAGCTTATACTTGATTTGTGGTCTGCCACATTGTCCTTTTTTCCGAGGTATTTCTCGTTTTAAGACAAGATACCCTCGCCGCCTTCTCTTTGCTTGTTCATAATTACGTGAATAACGATGAAGGATTTTGTAGACCGCACTTCTGGTCACCTTATGTTTTCTATTTGGATTTTGATTGACGAGTTCGGTGAGCTTGTCGACAGTCATGTATTTATTCCCATGACCTCTCATAGTTTGAAACAATAATAATTTCGCAGCTCCTGTAGTTCCTCGATAGTAACAATACTTGCATAAAGGATGTTCTGGATATTCTTTATCAAAACCGCATGAGGGACATTTATTTTGCATGTTATAGTGGCACCTGATAATTTTTTTACTGCTTAGTGTTAGGGCAACGGAGGCTGTTCCATTGCTATGCAATGGGACAGTTGAAGTGAGAGTGAAAGCGCTTCGCTGAATGGGACGAAGAGGCAGCGACCATCAAATATAAATTAATTTTAAATGACATGGTGCCTCCCTTCTAGGAACGTCTACTAAACTATTTTTCACTAAAAATGTTACCGAGTTTCTTAGCAATTAAAAACTGGGTATCAGGGTCAGATTACAAAAGATTCAGAGCATCCAGAATATTCTCACTATTCAGCTCTATTTATTGTGCCGTCTGCTGGTCCAGCACATGTGAACAGTGCAAACGATTCATTGGACATTTAAAGTCCGTCACGGTCAAATATGACCCTATTCTAATCGAATATTCTGCTTATACTTTCTCCGTATTTTTTCCTCGATTCCTTCTGCTTCCATCTCTGCTTCAATTTCTTTCACTAAATCTTCACCATATAGTTCAACATCCCTTCTCCTAACACCCTCTTCCCCGTCATCAAGATATAATTTCAAGGTTTTAATTACTTCGTTATCTTCATCGAATTTTGCCTTCACAATATTTCCATTCAAATCTTCATATTCATATTTTTTTCCTCTTAACAAATTCATTCCATTGTTGATTTGGTCACGCTTTTCAAGTGCTTCTAATCTTTCATTCTGTTTAATATGCTCTGACCTTTCGACCTTGAGTAATTTATTTTCTGCTTTCAGTTTTTCCACTTCTTCATCTTTCTTAATAAATTCTGGATTCTCTGCAATTGCTAAATCCTTCTGTACTATTAGATATGATGTGAATTTTGAGTACTCTTTACGCATTATATTAATTGATTCTTGTGAAACAATATCTTGTGATGAAATGAAATATGCATTTTCAGTTCGTGGTATCTTGTGACCCATCATAAATTCAACAAGCGTATTATTACACCCATTTAACTTTAGCGTATTCGCAAAAATCTTCCGCATGTTGTGGCTTCTGATAATGTTATATCCGTCTTTAGTATCAAGTGCAGCATGATTTGATAATTTTCTGAATCTTTGACCAATAGCACTTGATGTAAATCTTCTTAATTCTTCATCACCATTTTCAAGATATTCTTTTGGAATATTTTGTGCAATGAAAAGATAACTATTGGGCATTGTTTTCTGCTTCAAGCTAGTGTTAATATATTCCTGTTTGTTGGAATTAGTAGGTGTATCTCTTAACTTTAAATAAGCAAGAACAGCACGTGTTGCTTCTGGTGAAAAGAAAGTAACATATTCTCTACTTTTACTACGTGTTTTTTCACGTCTAATTCTAATGGCAGTTATTTGTGTTTCTTCATCAAGTCCATCATAGAAGGTCTGTAATTTCAATTTTGATAATTCTGCTGCACCTAATGAACTTGAAACACCACATAGCAACATTGCTCTATCTCTAGTATCACATTTATCTAACACTCGCCTTACATCATCTATTTTTGCAAGTTGTGTGTTTTCATCTGTTGGTACTGGATAATCTTCCCTCATCACACATTTTGGAAGTTCAATTCCAAGGTACTTATAGAAAGATTCAACGCATCCATAATACGTATGAATTGACTTTGGTGCAAGTGTTTTACCATCTTTTATTTTATATTCATAATTTAGATAATATTTATAATTCGCCAATAAATCAACGATTTTACGTTTAGATAATCTGACACGTGCTTCTTCTTCTTCATCAGCTTCATCATACAATTCTTTTGGTGTCTTTCCTGTAAATTCTGTGAAAAATCCCATTGAATGTATACACTTTCGCCAATATGAATTTGAAGGTCTTAGACGTATCTTAAATTTCATCATAGTTGCATCATTAAGTAATTCTTCCTTTTTCATATAACCACCTAATATATTACAACCAACTATAATTACCCATTGTTGCAATCACAACCCACTATGATCCTCTGACACTCATGGTGACAAATGAGCAAGCAATATTTACGGATCCAAATGCAACTGTTGCGTGGTCTGGAAACCTGGTGCCAGATATTAAAACCGATATTTCCCTGAAGACCTTTGTGGGTAGGTCAAGCGGTGAAAGCCTGCAAATGGCATTTAAGGGAGAAGGTTTTGTTGTGATACAGCCCTATGAAGAAATACCTTATGTCACTGCGGCGACATAATCTTTTTTTTATTTTTATCCTTTTGTGATGCACTCATATCTGACATCAGCTCTTTGGATCTCAGGCACGTCGCCCCAGAATCCCATATACTCCCCCTGAATAACAATAGCACCTTTTATTCCTGTGACATCTTTTACCACATCAAACGAAAGCTCCACAGCTTCTTTTCCAAGCTCTGTATTATTTCCAAGGGCTGTGGCTGCTGAATCTGCCAACGAGACATTATCGGAGAAAACAACGGCTGCATCAGCCATTCCAAAACTTATGGAAGGACCTACACTGCCTGAAGAAGTGCACACACCTGTTATGGAATCCCGGGGCTCGATCACAAAACCCAGGTTCTTTAAAGGAGAATTGCCCGCATAGATGCCTATTAACACCGGACGATCGTTGATGATTGCGATATCCCCGCCATTATCCACCATTGCAAAACTTGCACCTGCATTTACCATAGCTTCAACTGCAAGGGCAGAGATAGTACCGGCAACAGCACTCATGGGACCAATATTCATTGCGTTTCCGGCTTCAACCATTCTCTTCACAATTTCGGGAAAATCAGCATCCAGGTCATATGCTTCCAGAGTACTCCGGAAGAACTGGTCTGAAGAAATATACGATTCCAATTCCCTGCGATGCACCCTTATGGCTTCACGAGCTACCTCTATATGAGAGGAAATGTCGGCCTGGATCGTTACAATAGTTTCTTTCAACCTGAAATATTCTTTCATGCTAAAATATTAAAAAAGAAAGATGTATCACCTGTTGTTTCCAAGTGACAGGGCATTGTGAGGACACATATCAACACAGGTTCCACATCGGATACATTTTGATTCGTCCACAAGTAAACTGAATGTATCATCCAGTGAGAATACTTTGGTCGGGCATACAGAAATGCATGCACCGCATTCCACACATTCGTTTTCCTCCCACTTGATGGGAATATTCAATTTTGTGACCTTAGCCCCTTTGCTAGTTAATGATTTGGACATTTGATCAAATTTGTCCTCATCCACATCAGCAACAACCTCACCACAAGAACGGTCAAAATGGGCCTGGGAGATGTTCAGCAGGATTCCTGTCTCAAGTATCGACTCTGCCATAATTGGCTTTGTGACTATATCACTTGAAATATTGATCTTGATCTTCAAATTTATGACCTCCTGGCATACAGTTTGCTGATATCATCACTTGTTATCATACCAATGATATGTTTTTCCTTATTTATCACAGGCATTGCAGAAACTGAATTCAGATCCATCCTTCTTGCAACAACCGCGACCCTTTCATCAGCGCTGGCCGTTATAACCTTACGTGTCATTATATCTTCCACAAGATCGAACTTGTTCTGGGAAACAGCTTTTGAAATATCCCAGGCAGTGACAATACCAACAAGAGTAGCATCAGCACTGACAACAGGAAGATGATTGAAATTAGTTTCCATTATAATCTTTGCTGCATCGTAAACGCTTGCACCTTTATTAATTGTTACAACACTGACTGCCATAATATCAGAAACAAGTGCTATACCTTCAGTTTGTTTCATAGGTTTTGCAGATATATCCTTTGGAAGCCTTTCAACAGGCATTGATACAAAGAAATTACCTTTTGAGATCCATTCCTTGAGTTCAGATGCAATTGTTCTTGATTTCTTGAAACTTGACAGAGAAGATGTAGGAACATCACGTCCGTTAATCTCAATATGTCCGCTGCACAGTTCTTCATAAGTTGCTTCGCGCACTGCAGCTCTGTCCCTGCTGGGAATACCATAATCTAAGATATTTGTAGTGACACCAGCATCAGTTACAGCTGTAGCCTGTGCGATCTGTTCATTTAAGATGGGGATTGGAATACCCATTCCAACATAAAGGGAAGTACCATAACCTGTGAAGTTTGCAGCTCTTATGTAATCTGGATTCATATGTTTGAGGTCTCCCTGAACCATAAGATTTCCAAATCCACCTCCTGAAGAATGCTGGGTTCCCTGACCAACTATATACCCCTGGGCACCTCCCAAAAATATCCTGGTTCCGGAACCTATGGTTATATAATCAGGATCGTTGGATAGAGGTGAGAGGACTCCTGAACCGGAATAGGTGACATTTCCAAATGAAGGGAGTAATGTTCCCATATAAGTGTGTATCGTGCTCTTTGTACCATTTGTTGCAGCATTGTATTTCTGATATGCATTACGAGGATTCAGCATAATGGCTTGATTCATGTCTTCAAGAGACAGAGTTGTATCAAGCACTTTTCGAGGATAACAATCGGTTCCGTGTGAGGTCGCATGAAGGTGGACAGATTTGCCCCTTATCAGATCCTCTATCACATGAGCTCCACCGTATTCCATGCCCACTGACTCGGATACCTGTCCCGCTCCGATAAAAGCATCCACAGCAGCAACACCAGTGTAAGCTTCCACATCGTTCAAAAACACCTTCTGCATCTTAATAGGAGGTTCTGAATGACCAAAATTCAACCAAACACCCGATGAACACATAGCACCAAAAGTACCGGTAGTTACAACGTCAACTTCCTTTGCAGCAGCTTCTGCCCCAAGTTCCTCCACGATATGAACCATTTCTTCGGCAGTGACTACATTGACACTTCCATCTCTTATTCTACCGTTTATTTCATGAATTGTTTTTTTGACCATTCGATATACCTCTGATACCAGAAAGTAATTTTTTGACAACTATATATTACTTGTGGTAATTTGATTTTGAAATAAGATATTCAGGAATACACAGAAATAACAGACTCCAAATATAATTCCATTTCTTAATAAAAGTTGGCATTCTAAATTTGTCAGTTCAATTTCAAACTTATCAGAAAATTTACATTAAACAAAAATACACTTTAATGGTAAATAAACGAGTATTAAAAATAATGACAAAAATAAATAATGACAAAAAAGTAAAAGGAACCTAATTAATCAATCTTAACTGAGCGAGCTATTCCAAACTCTTTCATATCCATGACAACTTCGAGGACACCATTAAGATATGTTGCCTTTGCAGTATCAGGATCCACACTGGAAGGAAGTTCAATATTTTCTGAATAAGATGTTGTTTCAGTCTGCGCATCCAGTTTAAGCATTGTTTCTGTAATATTCAACTTAACATCTTCCTTTTCCACATCATGCAGCTCTGCCATAACATGAATTTTCTCATCAATTTCAAAAACATCTATCAAAGGTTTTCTTTTATTTACCCTGAATTGTTGTTTTTCAGACTCCAGTTCATCATCTTCATCATCTTCGGGAAAGATGTTCCCAAACTCTCTGATCTCAGTTTCTTCACCTGGATGTCTGGATACAGAAAAACCATAGAAGAAGGGTTGCATTTCAAAGTCATCGAGGCTACCACTGATCTTATCCATTATATGCTCCATGATATACTCTATATCGCTAAAGTCCATTTCCTCAAAGATATCATCAAAAAAACCTCGCCTTCTTTTTTTATCAGCCATTGCTAAACACCACGTTGCTAGGTAGATGGAATTGGCACTATTTATCTTTTGGCAACTATTTCATCCTTTTGGGACAAAGTAGCCAAGATTCAAAAAAAGAGCAATATCAATCACTACTTATATGAAATAATCAATTTAATATTAGTAGTTGCTAGTGGGTATTAAGATACAAATACAATCATTTATTACTTATAATTTCATGGGAAACGATGTTTCCGTTTATTGAGGAGGAATATATCAATGGATATGGATTATGATGCTTTTGTAATAGGTACCGGAGTTGCAGGTTCTTCACTTGCATACAAACTCAACAATGCAGGAATGAAAGTTGCCATTGCAGACAAGGATAAATATGGTGGAATCTGTGCATTTCATGGATGCATTCCAAAGAAGATACTAAGTGGTGCTGCCGATATAGTGGCTTCTGCTAAGAGGATGGAAAATAAAGGTATAAAATGTGATAGTTATCTTCAATGGTCTGAGTTGATCGATTTTAAAGATGAAATCGTTCACTCTTTAACAAGTCCTAAAGAAAAAGCATTCAACGATGCAGGGATAGACAGCTATCACGGTAAAGTGAGTTTTCATGACAGGAACACAGTGGCTATCGGAGACAAACTCATATCTTCAAAGTACATCCTTGTAACTGTCGGAGCAAGACCAAAGCCCATTGATATACCCGGAGCAGAGTTTCTCACAAGCAGTGATGAATTCCTTGATATGAAAGAATTTCCAGACAAGATCATCTTTGTAGGTGGCGGCTATATTTCATTTGAATTTGCGCACATAGCTGCAAGAGCCGGTGCAGACGTTACGATAGTCCATAGAGGAAAGAATATTCTCAAGACCTTTGACACTGACCTTGTGAACATGCTGATAAAAGCATCAGAACAAGCAGGCATCAGAATCATTACAGGTCAGGAACTTAGAAGAATAGAAAAGAAGGGCGCTTCTCTTGAATTAAACACTTATGACAGTAAAAAACAGAAAAATATTGTCCATGAATGCAATATGGTAGTCCACGGGCTTGGAAGAGTTGCTGCCATAGATGGCCTTGAACCTGAAAAAGGCGGAGTGGATATCAAACATGGCGCCATTGATGTCAATGAATATCTGCAAAGCGTATCAAATCCTTCAGTATATGCCGCAGGAGATTGTATAATCCCCGGACCTGCACTTACTCCTACTGCAAGTTATCAGGCACAGGTAGTTGCATCCAATATACTGGATGAAAACAAACACACAGCAGACTACTCAGAAATAGCCTCTGCAGTATTTACCATTCCTACACTTGCAGCAGTGGGGATAATGGAAAAAAATGCTACTGACAAACATAAAGTTCTATTCAATGACATGAGCCAGTATTATTCTGCAAGGAAAACTAACCTTGGTTTTTCTGCATCCAAAATAATTATCGAAAAAGATACCGGAAAAATAGTAGGAGCGCACGTCATAGGGCCAAATGCTGAAGATACTATCAATCTTTTTACTCTGGCTATAAAGGCAGGACTTACTGCTGATCAGGTAAGGGAGCCCATGTATGCCTATCCTGCAAGCAGTTATGATGTGAAGTATATGCTCAAATAAGAGCATAATTTCAGTACTTCGCTAATTTCAACAACTTAAGTTCATCTAAAGGAGGGAAAATTGGCAAAGTACTGAAGTACTGACTTTATATTTCCAATAACATGTCTAAATTAATCATTGCTATTATTAATCCAGACATTAATAAAGCCCACAGTATGATCCACAAAATGTTAGCCAGAATCTTAAATCTTTTATTATCCGCTTTTTCACAAACAAATGCTATAATAGTCAGCAAAATGCAACTTAATACATATACAAGAGTACTATTATTCGGACTAGGCCTCATTATAATGCTTATTGATTGCATTTGTAAAATAGCAAACACAATTAACAATATCGCCACTGATATACCAGCAACGATTGTTATTTTTTTGGCATTGTTAATAAATGGTAGTTATATATGATAAGGTAACTATTCAGCCTATTTCACTTCCATCAAGCTGATTTGTTCATTCACGATCAATTTGATAAAATTTGTATGTGATAACACCTTTTGTCTCATCCTGCAAATCGATATTTCCCTGTGCAAGTAACTACTAAACGCCCTCATCTTCTGATGAGAATACAAGCACCACCCTGCTGCCTGAGCATCTGATGTCCAGATACTTCGTCTTATCTGTTGATGAAATTTGAATAAATCGAAGTGTAGAATATATTCTATCAACAAAGTTCACAAAAGCAAACTGCGAACCGTAATTGTCTTTTATTTCATTTGTAAAGGTCACTGAATAGCCGAATTGAGAGACATTTTTTTGAACTTTAATTACTGAGCGAATTTGAATAAGTTTTAGCAAACGTTTTATATTAATATCTATATTTCATTACACTAAATAGTTTCTTAAACTGATACTAATTTTAACTAAAGTCATGCTATGATCAAGATGTAAAAACCGGAAGGCATTATAATGACTGATATTGAACAGGAATTTTTTAAAGAATTTGAAACAAAGCTCTGGAAAGCGGCAGACAAGCTTCGTTCAAATATGGATGCAGCGAACTATAAACACGTTGTTCTGGGCTTGATATTCCTTAAGTATGTGTCTGATGCTTTTGAAGAGCGCCAGCATGAGCTTATTGAGCTGTTCAAAAAGGATGATGATGAGAATATCTATTATTTGCCCCGTGAGGATTATTCCAGTACTGAGGAATATCAGCAGGCTATTGCTGAGGAGCTGGAGATAAGGGATTATTATGCTGAGAAGAATGTTTTCTGGGTGCCAAAGACTGCACGTTGGGAGATTCTCAAGGAAAAAAGTGTGCTTCCACTTAATACTGTTATCTGGAAGAATGAACAGGGTGAGGATGTTAAACTTAAGTCGGTTTCATGGCTGATAGATAATGCTCTGGATGAGATAGAAAAGGCTAATCCTAAGCTTAAAGGCATTTTGAACAGGATTGGGCAGTATCAGCTTGATTCCGAGAAACTGATAGGGCTTATTAATAATTTCAGTAATACTCGTTTTCATGACCCTGAGTTTAAGGGTAAGAAGCTCAACCTGCGCTCAAAGGATATTCTTGGTCATGTTTATGAGTATTTTCTGGGTCAGTTCGCACTTGCTGAAGGAAAGCAGGGTGGACAGTATTACACACCAAAGGCCATTGTTACTTTGATCGTTGAGATGCTGGAACCTTATAAGGGTCGTGTTTATGACCCTGCCATGGGCAGTGGCGGTTTCTTTGTTTCCAGTGATAAGTTCATCGAGAAGCACGCTAATGTGAAGCACTACAATGCTGCTGAGCAGAAAAAGCAGATTTCGGTCTATGGTCAGGAGTCAAATCCGACTACGTGGAAACTGGCTGCTATGAATATGGCTATTCGTGGTATTGATTTTAATTTCGGCAAGAAGAATGCAGATTCTTTCCTGGATGACCAGCACCCGGACCTGCGTGCTGATTTTGTGATGGCAAACCCTCCTTTTAATATGAAGGAGTGGTGGCATGAGAAACTGGAGGGAGATCCACGCTGGAAATATGGCACTCCACCTAAGAACAATGCTAACTTTGCGTGGATGCAGCACATGCTGCACCACCTTGCTCCAAGCGGAAGCATGGCACTGCTTCTTGCTAATGGTTCCATGAGCAGTAATACCAATAACGAAGGTATGATACGCAAAGCTCTTGTAGAAAATGATATCGTGGAGTGCATGGTGGCACTGCCGGGTCAGTTGTTCACCAATACCCAGATACCCGCTTGCATCTGGTTCTTAACAAAGGACAAGTCTGCAAAGGATGGAAAAAGGAGCAGACAGGGAGAGATACTCTTCATTGATGCCCGCAATCTTGGGTATATGAGGGACCGTGTGCTGCGTGATTTTAAGGATGAGGACATACAGAAAATAGCAGAGACTTTCCACAAGTGGCAGCAGGACTGGACCGAGGATGATAATGTACCTGGCTTCTGCTTCTCAGCAGACCCTGAGATAATCAAAAAGCATGATTTCGTCCTGACTCCCGGGCGTTATGTTGGTGCAGAGGCAGAAGAGGACGACGGTATTCCTTTTGCTGAAAAGATGGCAACACTTACAGGTAAGCTGAAGACTCAGTTTGAAGAGAGCGACAGGCTGGAAGCTGATATAAGAAAGAATCTGGCAGGTCTGGGTTTTGAAGTCTGATATCGCTAGACTTCTACAAGATCACTTTTCCATCAATAAAAAGCACTATGTCGGAGAAAACGTCGGAGTAAATGTCGGAGAAACTAGGGAGAAAGTGTCGGTGAAAACTAGGGAAGAAACTAGAAAAACTAGGGTGAAAACTAGGGAAGAAACTAGGAAAACTAGGGAGATAACTAGGGAAGAAAATAAGTGGTTGAGAAATGATATCTGAAATTACAAAAATCAAATGTCTTCGGTTCTTGTTTCATAATATTGATACTGATAATTCTGGCACAGCTTGTGCCAGAGTTGTTCAACAGCTTGTTGGACAATTACCTTGGAGTACAATGAGAATTACAGTTAGAATAGCAGGAGAGTAATTATGCAGTTTTTTGATGTCATTGAAAATATGCTCAATATTGTATTAATTATTGTAAATGCAATATTCATATTCATCTTGATTTGTCAATTTCGAGAGAGTCAAAAACCAATTCTGTCTACACATATTGTTTCAAATCTCAAGGAGGAAACAGAACTACCCGATGTTCTTGAATCAACCTCTCCATATAACTTCGAGCATCAATATATTCGTGTAATTAATACTTCAAAAAATGAAGCAAATAAACTGAAATTGACTTACAACATAAGTTTGGAAAATTATCCTGCAAAATCCGTAGAGAATACTGAAGAGTTAGATTATTTGAATCCCTCTGAAATGGCAATCTTTTTACTTAATACTCAGAAAATCAGAGATGAGTTCCCAGATGAGTTTGAAACCGTACAACTTGATGATAAAACGACTTTGAATAGACCAAAAAGCAGTTTGAAAATAAAGCTCGATCTGGTTGTTGAATATAACCCTTTATTCTTTAATTTTAAAATGCATATATTAAAAGATAGTTATACAGTTGAGTGGAGTAAATTAGATTCAGAACCTTATGTCATTTTCAATAATTGGAACAGAAGGAACGGTTATTACATATCCAAAAAAAATGTAATCACAAACAAGGGTGATATTGATGGTCGCTGATTATTTGAATGAAAAATATACAGGACGTTCTTTGGATAATGAGAGCACAGTTTTTGACAAAATCCAAACATTAATACAGGCAATTTATGCAGGAACTAATTATGAATAATAATTGGCCAGTAATTACACTCAAGAATTATTGCCTTAAAATAGGGAGTGGTGCAACACCTAAAGGTGGAAATAGTGTATATCACAGTGAAGGTGAAATTTGCCTTATCAGAAGTCAAAACGTGTATAATGAAGGATTTAGACCAGATGGTCTTGTTTACATCAATGAGGAATCAGCAAACAAATTGAAAAATGTTATTGTTGAAAAAAACGACATACTGTTGAATATCACAGGTGATTCAGTTGCTCGTGTTTGTTTGGTGAAAGAAAAGTACTTACCTTCAAGAGTTAATCAACATGTAGCAATAATTAGAGTTAATCCAATAGAGTTAGATGCTCGTTTTGTGAGATATTTTTTAGCATCATCAAAAATACAAAATTTGCTATTAATAATTGCTAGTTCTGGTGCAACTAGAAATGCTTTAACAAAAAGTATGATTGAGCAATTAGAAGTACCTAAGCCAAAATTAGAAATTCAAAAATCGATTGCAGATAAATTGTCTTTGCTAGATGACAAAATCCTCCTCAACACTCAAATCAACCAAACCCTAGAATCCATGGCACAAGCCATCTTCAAAAGCTGGTTCGTGGATTTTGAACCAGTAAAAGCCAAAATAGCAGCTATTGAAGCAGGCGAAGATACCGAAAGCGTAAACAGAGCCGCCATGCGTGCCATTTCCGGCAGATCCGATGATGAGCTGGATCAGATGCAAGCCGGGCAGCCGGATGATTATGCGCAGCTTAAAGACACTGCTGAGTTATTTCCGGCGGCTATGTGGGATTCTGAGCTGGGAGAAGTGCCGGAGGGGTGGGGAATAGAAAGCATTTATGAAATTGCAAACGTAATTTATGGAGCACCATTTAAATCAAAATTATTTAATCAAAATAAAAATGGTTATCCATTAATTAGAATCAGAGATTTAAAGACACTTTCACCATCAAATTATACAACTGAAAATCATCCAAAGGGAACTCTAGTTTATCCAGGTGATGTTCTTGTAGGAATGGATGCTGAATTTACACCTTGGACATGGCTTGGAGAAATAGGTTACTTAAATCAACGGGTATGTATGTTCAAACCTACAAAAAACCATATTCATAAATATTTTATATACCAGGCAATAAAACCAAAACTTAAGTTTTTTGAAAATGCAAATGTAGGAACAACAGTTATCCATTTGGGCAAAGCAGACATTAATTCATTTGAAGTTTTAACTCCAAATAAAGATATTTTCAAATCATTTTATGATATTATTGATCCCATATTTTCTCATAAGATATCAAATTCCCAAGAATTGAGGACACTATCTAATCTTCGTGACACCCTCCTCCCCAAACTCCTGTCTGGTGAATTGTCAGTTGAAAATATAGAAATTAACAATGCGGATATATAATTAATTAGTATAAATTAAAAAGCATTAAATAAGTGCTGGAAGTAAATACATAGAAGCAAGAAAGAGATGCTCATGATGAACGAAGATCAACTCGAACAGTTATGTCTTGACTGGTTCAGGGAGAAGGACTGGGAAGTAATCTATGGTCCTGATATTGCTTATGATTCGGCAAGTCCTGAGCGTAGTGATCATTATGAAGTTGTTCTGAAGCGCTATTTGCGGGAAGCTTTGCTTCGGATCAATGAGAACTTGCCGCAGGGTGCAATTGAGCAGGCTCTGGGGCTTGTATTAAAGCCAGCAGGGCTGGATCTTAATCTTAACAATCGGGTTTTTCATCGGTATTTACTGGAGGGAGTTCCGGTTGAGTATCGCAGGGATGACAGAGTTGTTCATGACCGGGCTTTTTTAATTGATTTTGATAATTTGAGGAACAATCGGTTTTTTGTTGTCAATCAATTCACAATTCAGGGTACAAAGCAACTGCGGCGACCGGATATTGTATGTTTTATCAACGGTCTGCCCGTCTTTGTACTAGAGCTTAAGACTCCGGGCGATGAGAACGTGGATATCTGGGATGCATACGACCAGTTGCAGACCTACAAGGACGAGATAAGTGACCTCTTTGCGTTCAACGAAGCACTCATAATAAGCGATGGTTTCAATGCACGTATCGGGTCACTGACAGCCAATAAGGAAAGATTTGCACCCTGGCGTACCATCAAAAATGAAAACGATAAACCGCAGATGGAATGGCAACTGGAGACAGTTGTGCGGGGATTTTTCGATCAGGAATTGTTGCTTGATTATCTTCGCTATTTCATACTCTTTGAGAGCGACGCTGCAAACTTAATAAAAAAGATTGCCGGATACCATCAGTTCCATGCAGTCCGTGAAGCCGTAAGAGTAACACTGATAGCTTCACAGCCACCCAATGAGCACATAAGCCATGAGGCTCGTGCAAGCTATGGCAAAGAAGTAATTCCCGGCAGCAAAAAAGCCGGAGTGGTCTGGCATACTCAGGGTTCCGGCAAGAGCATCCTCATGTGCTGTTATGCAGGCAAACTATTGCAGCAGCCACAAATGAACAATCCCACCATACTGGTAGTAACCGACCGCACCGATCTGGACGGACAACTCTTCAACACCTTCTCCAACCATCAGGACCTCTTCAAACAGACACCAGTGCAGGCCCAGAGCCGGGAAGAACTGCGTCTTATGCTCTCTGAAAGGGAATCCGGCGGAATAATCTTCACCACCATACAGAAATTCGCACCAATTGGAGACGAGACCAGCCATCCGGTCTTAAACTCCCGCCACAACATCGTAGTAATCTCAGATGAAGCCCACCGCAGCCAGTATGGAAGCAAAGGTCGATTAGTTGATATAAAAGATGATAACGGCAAGGTCATCGGCAGCAAAACGGTATTCGGATACTCCAGATATCTGCGTGATGCCATACCAAACGCCACATTCATCGGTTTTACAGGCACACCAATATCCACTACCGATAAAGACACCTATGACGTATTTGGCAGAGAAATATCCATCTACGACATACAGGATGCAGTAGATGACGGTGCAACCGTTCCCATCTACTACGAATCACGCCTTGCAAAACTCGACCTGAACAACGAAAAGATCGCAGAACTATCCGCAAAGGTCGAAGAAATAGTTGAGGATGAAGAGGATATCTCCAGTCGTGAAAAGACAAAAAGTGACTGGAGCCGTCTGGAAAAACTCGTAGGTTCCAAACCACGTATTCAGCAGATAGCCGCCGACCTTGTCCAGCATTTTGAAAAACGTAATGAATCAATGGAAGGCAAAGCAATGATCGTAGGCATGAGCCGCAGGATCTGCGTGGAACTCTACGATGCAATAACAGCACTGCGCCCGCAGTGGCACGATCCCGACCCGAAAAAAGGCGCAATCAAGGTTGTAATGACCGGTTCAGCATCCGATAAAAAGGAACTCCAGCCACACATCTACAACAAGAAGACCAAAAAGGAGATCGAACACCGTTTCAAAAACAGTGAAGACCCACTCAAACTGGTTATAGTACGTGATATGTGGCTCACTGGCTTTGACGTACCCTGCTGCAACACCATGTACATAGACAAGCCCATGAGAGATCATAATCTAATACAAGCCACTGCAAGAGTGAATCGGGTATTTGGTAACAAACCCGGTGGACTGGTAGTCGATTATATCGGAATAGCGAACGAATTGAAACAGGCACTCAACAACTACAGCGAAGCAAAAGGCAGAGGCGAACCCACAAGAAATGCCGAAGAAGCCTACGCCATAGTACTGGAGAAAATGGATATAGTACGTGGCATGTTCCACGGCTTTGATTACAGCGGTTTTGAAACCCAGGCCTACAAACTGCTTGTACCCGCAGCAAACCATATCCTGGGACTTGATGACGGCAAAAAACGTTATCTTGACACAGTACTTGCCATGAGCAAAGCATATTCACTATGCAGTACCTTAGATGAAGTAGAACCACTACACGGCGAAATTGCATTTTTCTCAGCCGTAAAAGCAGCAATTGCAAAATTCACATCCGTTGATAAAAAACGAACACAGGAAGAAAAGAACTCCATCCTTAAACAGATACTTGATAATTCCATCATTTCCGAAGGCGTTGTTGATGTATTTGAACTGGCAGGTCTGGAAAAGCCAGATATCAGCCTCTTATCAGATGAATTTCTGGAAGATGTCCGGCACATGGAATATCGCAACCTTGCAGTTGAACTATTAGAAAAACTTTTGAAAGACCAGATAAGGTCAAGATCGACCAACAATGTTGTTCAGGAAAAGAAATACAGTGAGCGTTTACAGGAAACCCTGCGCAGATACAACAATCGTGCCATTGAAACAGCCCAGGTCATCGAAGAACTCATCCAGATGGCAAAAGACTATCGACAAGCTCTGAAACATGACGAAGAACTCGGTCTGAACCCTGATGAAATTGCCTTCTATGATGCACTGGCAGACAATGAAAGTGCTGTACGTGAGTTGGGTGATGAAACTCTCAAAAAGATTGCCGTGGAAATTACCGAAAAACTACGTAACTCTACAACTGTAGATTGGCAGGTACGCGACAGTGTAAGAGCTAAACTACGCATACTTGTTCGCCGTACATTACAGAAATATAAGTATCCACCTGATATGGCCCCGGAAGCCATTGAATTAGTATTGAAGCAAGCTGAAGCACTTTCAAATTCATGGACAAATTAAGGCTGTGACTAAAAAACAAAAACTCCTCCATTCAAGCAAACGCCTTCAACCCTGCAACCGCAGCCTTCTTCAAAAATCCCTTGCATTCAATATCAAGATCGCCACTATTAAGTGAAGATGACAACTGTCCCGTGGGGTCATCACTGTGAAGTATTGCCCTTATAGTAGTCTCATCGGCTAAAACGCAGACCGTGTGATCAATTTCGCTGCTTGAAGAAACTTTCTGGAACTCTGTGATGACAGCATCTTTTGTAACAGCTTTTATCTTCAGGTCAGTGCTATCATTCTGTCTTATCTCAAGAAGGATCACATCATTTCCTGCAATCTTTTTGACCAGATCGGGGACTTCATCAATGCCGTTGTTGTAATAGCCGACATAGTTCTGCATTTCGCTGTATAGATCGGTTTTGACAGCTTGTATAAGCTCCTTCGATGGATTGTGTATTTGCAATCTGTGTTTGAGAAGCAGATGAAACGGAATCATAATTCAAGTTTGAACTTGAGCTTGAATCAGAACCAGACTCGTGGGTTTGTGATGATGGTGCAGATATTGATTTACCGTCATCTGTGTTTTTGTCTGTCAGAGAACTTAAGAGATCATGCTCATCCAATTCGTCCTTTATGACATTCACAACTCCTGCCAGTGAGAGGTTTGAAAGCAGCAGAGCTATCAGAATCGTTGCAGCAACTAATAAGATTTGTTTTGCATCCCAGCTTTTAGTATCCACTCTCATAATTAAACAGTATTTATGTCAGGTTTAAAAGGACTATGACCATGAAATTTGCAAGTATGTACCTGAAATTGAGTATATCGAAATGTATGCTCAGTGAACTACCCAGACCCTAAAGGGTCAGAGCTTCCTGCTCAATAGTAGTTCTCTACTAAGTATCAACAGGCTATCCCCGCAGTTCCTGCGGTTTGTTGTATTAATGTCATTCCATAGTTCCGGATATTGATAGCAGC
>Ga0265295_1000784_pt1 | contig 60557 bp, 55 predicted proteins | sample Munlansysbiofilm_FD_192503 | JGI IMG/M metagenome (GOLD analysis project Ga0265295, IMG submission 192503) | Leachate microbial communities from a municipal landfill in Southern Ontario, Canada - Methane capture system biofilm | ecosystem: Engineered > Solid waste > Landfill > Unclassified ... | reverse complement strand
AAGCCCTATGCCAGTCCCTTTTGCACCTTTTGTTGTAAAATCTGAATCAAAAATTTTATCAAGAAACTCATCAGGAATTCCACCAGCGTTATCATTGATTTCAATAATTGCATATTGATCTTGTTTGGTAACTTGAATATTAATCAACTTATTTTCAATTTGTTTTTCTACCAATATATCTCTAGCATTACTTAGAATATTTAAAATTGCTTGTATAAGCTCATTTTGATAGCCTTTAACAATAATTTCTTTTTCACAATCTAAATTTATTGTAATACTATTAAAAGTACCTTCTATAATTTTAAGGCTTCTTTGAATGATTGGATATAATGAAAATGTAGTCATCTCTTTATCTTTTCGTAAAAAACCTCTAAAGTCTTCAATGGTTTGTGAAAGATATTGAGCACTTTCCATTATCTTATCAGATGCTATTTCTATATCTTTATCTCCATCTAAAAGCCCTAACTTTTGCTGTATTTTTAAACCACTAGCCAAAGATGTAATTACACTTAATGGTTGTCTCCATTGGTGAGCAATATTATCAAGCATTTCACCCATAGAAGCCATTTTTGATTGTTGAATGATAAGTTTGTCTTTATGCTCTTGTTCTTTTTGATTTGTTTTGATGATATAGCTTAAATATTTAGCCACAGCATAAAATATGACTATAAAGAAAACTAAAATAATACAAGTAAAAATGATACTATCTTTTATGATACGATTTATTTCTTCATCTTCTACTTGGAATAAGGTTTGGAATTTATCTTCAAAATCGTTGATATATACACCATTTCCTATAATCCAATTCCACTCTTTGTTTAAATAAAAATAACTTAATTTTTCTTCAATAATATCCGTATTTGGTTTTTTGTATGCATATGTTACAAAAGATTCACCAGTTTTTCTAATATCACTTAAAAACTCTTTTCTAAAAGCTTTGCCATTGATATCTGTATAATTATCTGAAATAAATTGACCTTCTAAATCAGGACGATTCATATTGACTAGCATTTTAGCAAATTTATCTCCACCATTTATATCAAATAGTTTGTAGATAAATACATAGTTGTTATCTACATATTCCATATTTCTAATTTGTCTTTCAACTAAAAGTTGTAATTCTTTTTCTATATCATCCAAATATTCACCATATCCAATAACCCAATTAAATGGCTCAAAAAGTTTGACATAAGATGTTTTAGGGTATTGCTGTTTGATGCCGTGATTTAGTTTGTACCACATATACTCTACAAATCCCTCTTTTTGTGTTTTTGCTATATCATAAAATTCTTTTACATAAAATTTGCTATTTGTATCTGTAACTTCTGCTCTATTTGTACCTTCTTGATTTGGAGTTGCTGGAAGAAGTCTTGCAATAATCTCATCTTTTGAGTGAATTTCTTGAATAAAATAGTAAACATCTGTTGAATAATCACCATAATCATTGGTATATTTTATATTTCTTAATGTTTCGATAATTATTTTTTTGATTTGCTCTTGAGTTAGGCTATTTTTGTTTATCTCATAAATAGAAGAAGCAATTTTATGTGCTAGATTTACTCTTTTTATAAGTCTATCTTCCAATGTTTTCTTAGTAATTTGCGTATTGTAATTGATGATATTGTTTACAACTTTCACATTGTGCATCAATATCTCTTTTTGAGATTCTTCATATTTATTTCGCTCTAACTCTTTGTATCCCTCAAAGTATTGTTTTGAATTTTGGATATTTAAATAGCTAATAACAACTGATAAAATGACTAATAAAATAGAAAAATATATAATAATCTTTTTGAGATAGTATGATGTCTTCATAATGTTTGAGTTACCTTGTTATATAATTGTATTTTATTGATTCTCATTATAACATAAAAATTTATGATTTCAAAATTATTGGCTCTAATAAATCGTTTTTTTAATATATTTTATCCATAAAGTAATATTTTAGTAACTATTAATTTGATTGAGTTGCTCTTGAGTTCCACTAACTTCTAATATAACTTTTGTATCAAAATTCTTTGATAAGATTTCTAAACCTAAAGAGTGGAGGGTGTATTCTAGTTTTGAAAGCTCACTATAATCAACCTCTATTGTATGGATTAGAAGCTTTTTGTATTCTTTTAATGTAGAGATTTTAATCACTTCATTTGCTGCATCACTGTAAGCTCGTACCAATCCGCCAGTTCCTAGCTTTGTACCGCCAAAATATCTTACTATTATAATAGCACTATTTATAAGCTCATTTCCACCTAAAACTGCAAGTGTTGGCTTACCGCTTGTACCTCTTGGTTCTCCATCATCACTTGAATTTTCTATGATTTGGTCAAATTCATTCAAAAATCTATAAGCATATACGAAATGTCTAGCTTTTGGATGGGTACTTTTAAGTCTTGTCATAAGTGCTTCAAAGTCTTTATATGGGCAAAGATAAGCACTAAACTTGGACTTTGTAACTTCAATAGTATTAACAAACTCTTTTTCAACAAAAAACACAAAAACTCCCTATAATCAAAACTTATGTATAATATCATCATGAGACTAGATATATACATAACAACAAACTTTGATATTCAAAGTAGAAATAAAGCCCATGAGCTTATAAAAACAAATAAAGTAAAAGTTGATGGTAAGATTATAACTAAACCATCTTTTGAAGTTGATGAAAACTCAACTTTTGAAATATTAGACAATGATATTTTGGTAAGCCGTGCTGGATATAAACTAAAATATTTCTTGACTGAATTGGATATTGATTTAAAACCACTTAATGGACTTGATATTGGAAGTAGTACAGGTGGATTTGCTCAAGTGTTACTCAAAAATGATTTATCTCATCTTACTTGTGTAGATGTAGGGACAAACCAACTTCATGATAGAGTAAAAGAGTATCAAAATATAGATTTTTTTGAAAATTGTGATATTAGAGAGTTTAATTCGGAAAAAATATTTGATATTGTCACTTGTGATGTCTCTTTTATTAGTGTTCATCATATTTTAAGTGCTATAGATAAATTGGCAAACAAACATATAATAGTTCTTTTTAAACCTCAATTTGAAGTAGGGGTCAATGCAAAAAGAGATAAAAATGGTGTCGTAAGAGATGATAAAGCTATATTAAAATCAAAAATCTTATTTGAAGATGCTTGTACAATAATTGGCTGGAAGCTAATATATCAAAGTCCAAGTAAACTATTGGGCAAAGAGGGAAGTTATGAAGAGTTTTACTACTTCAAAAAATAGTATTACAAGTGTTGCTATTGGGGGATTTGATGGGATGCACATAGCTCATCAAATGCTTTTTTCTAAGCTAGACAAACATGGTGCAATAGTAGCCATAGAAACAGGATACGCAAATCTTACTCCTCAAAGTGAGAGACAAAAATATATTGATTTTCCTATATTTTACTATCCATTATCTGAGCTAAAACACTTAAGTGGTGTGGAATTCATAAAACTACTTTTAGAAGAATTCCCAAATTTACAAAAAATAGTTATTGGATATGATTTTTATTTTGGTAAAAATAGACAAAATAGTACAACAGATTTAAAGAGCTTTTTTCAAGGTGAAGTTGAGGTAGTGTCTGAAGTGACTTTTGATGATGTTCCTGTACATTCAAGAACTATCAGAGAATATTTAAGAGATGGAGATATCAAACAAGCTAATAAATTTTTGGGTAAAAACTACTCTCTTAGTGGATATATGATAGCAGGGCAGGGTATTGGCAAAACTCAATTTGTTCCTACTATCAATATTGAAGTGAGTGATTATTTGATACCAAAAGAGGGAATTTATGCTACTAAGACCACTATACAAGGAAAAGAATACTTATCGGTTTCTTTTATAGGTCATCGGATAAGTACAGATGGGAAGTTTGCCATAGAAACTCATATCATCGACCATTCACTAGATTTTGAAGGTGGAGTAGTAGAAATTAAATTTTTCGATAGACTAAGAGATAATCAAAAATACGACACATTAGATGAACTCAAAAAGCAGATTTTGGAAGATATTGAAAACACAAAGGGATACTTTGAAAGATAAAGTTTTTGAGAAGCCAATAAAAGAGCAGTTTAGTTTCAATGAAGAAGTGGCTAATGTATTTGATGATATGTTGGGGCGTTCTGTGCCTTATTATCATGATGTATTGAAGTTGGTTACTGGATTTTCACAAAACTTCTTAAAAGATGACTCTATTGTGTATGATATAGGGTGTTCTACAGGGTCAACTCTTATAGAACTTATCAAAAAATCACCTTATAAACTCAAAGCATATGGTATAGATACATCTTCTCATATGCTAGATAAGGCAAGAGTAAAGGCTCATGCTTTTGGGGTAGAGAATATTGAATTTATTTGTGATGATGTGTTTAATATAGAGATGAATAATGCGGATTTGATAATCTCAAACTATACACTGCAGTTTATTAGACCACTTTTAAGAGAAAAACTTATCAAAAAAATATATGATTCTTTGTGTGATGGGCAGATTTTTATTTTTAGTGAAAAAGTGATAAGTGAAGATAAAATGCTCAATAAAATATATATTGATGAGTATTATAATTTCAAAAAAACTATGGGTTATAGTGAATATGAAATAAGTCAAAAAAGAGAAGCTTTGGAAAATGTTTTGATTCCTTATAGTATGGAAGAAAACATAAAAATGGTCAAAGAGGCTGGATTTAAAAGCTGTGATATACTATTCAAATGGTATAATTTTGCTACATTTGTCGCAAAAAAATAAATATAAAGGAATATAAATATGTTAAAAATTAATGATAAATCACCAGAATTTTGTTTGCCAAATCAAGATGAGGTGGAAATTTGTTCAAGAGATTTGGCTGGAAAATGGATAGTTTTATATTTTTATCCAAAAGACAATACACCAGGATGTACTACAGAAGCTTGTGATTTTACTGCTTCAATGCCACATTTTGAAGATATGGGTGCTGTGATACTAGGTGTTAGCCCTGATAGTCCGAAAAAACATAGAAGTTTTATAGAAAAACAAAATCTAGGAATCACACTTTTAGCTGATGAATCAACTCAAACATCTAAAGACTTTGGTGTATGGCAACTCAAAAAGATGTGTGGAAAAGAGTATATGGGGATAGTGAGAAGTACTTTTATTATAGATCCTGATGGGCAAATCCAAGCTATTTGGAGTAATGTAAAAGTAAAAGGTCATAGTGAAGCTGTGAAGGCTAAGTTGGCGGAGATTCAAAAGTAAAAATATAAAGAGTTGTTTATGTTTTTGCTACAAAATATTTGAAGAAGCAAAGTTTATTATGCTTCTTCAAGGGTATCGAAACTATTTTGTTAAAATTAGTTTAGAGTCTTTTGTAAATAGAAGTTTATAAATATTACTCTTATGTAATATTTTGATAAAAGTATTTTTATCGGAAAAAAATATTTTTGAATCTAATTGTTTTGTGTTATGCAATTTCAGTTTATTGTTTTGTGGAGTTATCTCTTGTGTTTCAAAATGACTGTCACAATGATTGGTACTTGAACTATATTTTGTAGATTCAGGTTGTAAAAGTGAGTGTGAAACTCCAAGGTGTTTAAGCTTATTTCTAATAGTTTCAAGTAACAATTCAATTTCTTTTAGTGATAAATTATCTTTTAAAATAATATGAGATGAAAAATATTTCTCTTTTGATGATGGATGTATCAAATGTATATCATGAACTGCTTCTATTTCATCAAATGATAACAACATTTTTTCATACTTTGAAATATCTTCTTTATTTGCATCCATAAGGCTCATAAAGCTTTCTTGTAAAACACTAAAACTACTTTTTAATATATAAACTCCAAAAAGAAATGTGATAATAGGGTCAATATAAGGTGTATTTAAATACATAGTTGCAATTGCTCCAATTATTACCCCAAGAGATATTCCTGCATCTCCCAACATGTGAAGATAAGCAGCCTTCATATTCAAATCTTCGCTATTGGAATGTTGATGATTGCAAGAATGGGAATTTTCGTGATTATGGTTGTGTTCTTTATGTCCATGATGATGGTGTAAGTGATGATAGTCTTTCAGCAAATAAGCACTAATTCCATTTACTATCAAAGCAACAGTTGCCACTAAAATCACACTATTAGTTTCTATGAGTATTGGATTAAAGAATCTTAAAACAGACTCATATAGTATATAGGTCATAGTGATACATAAAAATAGAGAATTGACAAAAGCAGCCATCATCTCTGCTCGAACATATCCAAAAGTCATTTTAGAACTAGCTGCTTTTAGAGCATAATATGAGGCAATCAATGCTACAAATAAAGCCAAAACATCCCCAAGATTATGCAAAGCATCCGTAATCAAAGCCAACGAATTAGAAATTGAACCATAAACCAACTCTAAAACAACTATTGTTATATTTAACATAGCTACAAACATTATTCTTGAATTAACACTAACCTTTTTTTCCATTAAAAACTCCCTTTTATTAAAATAAATATATACTATATCTCATACTATGAGTATTTTAAGTCCAATGAGTATCAAAACGATACCACCAAATTTTTCTGCATTTTGTTCATATTTTGCACCTGTGGTTTTACCTATATAAACCCCCAAATAACTAAATACAAATGTAGTACAACCTATAATAATGACTGAAATATAAGGATTTAAATCAAACAAATGAAGTGTAAAACCAGCTGCCATAGCATCTATACTTGTGGCAATTGCAAGGGTTAAAATAATACGATTTGATACACATCTGATTTCCTCTTCTGTTTTTTCTTGATATGATTCATAAATCATTTTTGCCCCAATCAAAGATAAAAGAACAAAGGCAATAACACTATCATATCCACTAATCAATTCTTCTATACTTCTCCCACCAAGATACCCAATAATTGGCATTAAAGCTTGAAATAAACCAAATAACAATCCTGCTTTTAAAGCAACGATTTTAATATTTTTTTTCTCTTTTATTCCCAGACCGATAGAAACGGCAAAGGCATCCATACTCAAAGCAATAGCTAAAATTAAAACCTCAAACATCTAATTTCCTATAAATTAATACCAACAATATAAAAAAAAGTAATCCACTAAAAACAAACGGGAGTGAACTTGAAAACCCATAGAGTGCAGTACTTACCAATGGACCAAAAATCATCCCTATCCCTTTGGCTGATGAGACTGTTCCTGCTGCATATCCTTGTTCATGAGCTTCTACTGAGTTTGCAGTAATTGACATAATAGATGGAAACAAAAAACCCATCCCCAGACCAAATAATGAAGAGAAAAATAAAGAACACCAAACATTTAAAGAATATGCCATCCCTATCATCCCAATAGCTGAAAGGATAGTTCCTAATTTCATAAAAGTTTGTGGGGCAATGGTTGTTGTTTTTGTCACAATTATTTGAGACAATATAAGGGTAAAGCCCATAATTCCCAAAATATATCCTGTCACTTTTGCAGCTTCTAAATCATCTAATCTAAAAATATCAAGTGCAAAAAACCCCAAACAAGAATTGATAGTCATAAAAGCAAACATAGTTAAAAAGGTCGAAAATATAGGGATAAAAAGTCTTTTATCAAAAAACTTTGTTTCAACCTCTGTTTCAATATATATTTTTGGAGCTCTTTGAATACTAAAATACAAAACAATAGCAGCGATAAAAGGCAATATCGCAAAAGTATAAAGTGGTGCTTCAAGACCATAGATAGCCAATGCTCCACCTGCAATAGGACCCAAAACCATACCAATACCATTGGCCGCACCTAGTTTTGCCATATAGTTTGATCGAAGATGTGGCTCAACTTTATCAGCTACAAATGCAGCTGAGACTGGTGATATAGCAGAATAAAATATACTAATAGCACCTCTTGTTAAAATCAACATTAGCAAAGAAACGATAATCAAAGGAGGATTTTCTAAAGCAAAATCTACAAATATTGCCAATACAAAATAAGAGATAGCTATCCCTAAAACACCAATTATTAATACAGGTTTTCTCCCTATTTGATCACTCTTTTTGCCCCAAAATCTTGCAAAAAACACCCAAGCAATTGCTCCAAAAGTCACTGTAAATCCTGCATGCCATTCTTGCAATCCAAGATTTCTAACTATTGGTCCAACCACTGGCATAAAAGCCATACCAGCAGTTGCACACAGTATATTTGCAAGCATCAAAGGTTTAATCTCTTTCATATTCAATTCCTTTAAAAAATAATAATACATATATCATTGAAATAAATGAAAACAATGATGATACAACTATCATAATGTCATACCCAAAAACTCCTGATAAGGATACACCGCTCCCCCCAGCAATGACTCCCATAAGCATATATATTGCAAATTGGAGTGCATATTCGGTATTTGGTGATTTTTCTATATGATCCATAATGAGAGCTGAAATAATTGGCATAGATGCACCATAACTGATAAAAATAGAACTAATTGCAAGAGCATTAAGGACTATATTGTCATTGCCATAATAGATAAATAGTAAAGATAAGAATGCAATTGCCTCAAAAAGACAAATACCAATCAGAACATTGATACGGTCATAATGTTTTAAAAGCCAACCACTTAAAATAGCACTTAAAATACCCAAAACACTTCCAACAACCCCTTTAATATATCCTATTTTTTCTAAACTCCATCCTATATCTACTAACAGAGGTACCAATAAACCATTAGCTATCGACATACCAGTCGGAAACAAAATCAAAAATATAAGCCATAGTTTTTTGTCTTTTGTATTCCAAAATCGATAAAATATTTTCCAAGATATTGATTCACTATGTATTTCAACTTTTGAAGTATGCTCTTTATAAAAAAATATTTGAATCAAAGTAATAGCAGTAAGCGATGCCAACATCAAAATAGTAGCACCCCAGCCTATCTTTTCATATATACTCAGAGCCACCCCAGCACCGATAATATACCCCAAGATTCCCCCTATGGTCTTGAGAGTTCCGCCAAAGCCTCTTTCTTTTTTAGTAAGTATCTTATAGGTTAACCCTTCTACTGCTATATCTTGAGTTGCCGATAAGAGTCCAACGGCAATAAGTGAGACAATTATCATTGTTTTATTTTCAATAACATCTAAAAAACTTACTCCCACAATAGCTACGACCAAAAGAGTTTGAACTATTGTTATAAACTTTTTATAGTTTCCGTGATTTTGTAGGACATATCTATCTACCCAAGGTGCCCAAAGAAATTTCACAACCCATACCAAACTAAGCATTGACAATAATCCAAGTTGCTCTAAAGGCATACCAGCCTTTCTCCAAATAGCAATCACAGCAACAGAGAAAAAAGCAAAACCTACAAATTGCGTGGTGTACAAACTAGCCAAGAGAAGGATAGTTTGTTTTGTTAGATGTGATTTATGCATCTATATGCCAGTCTTTGATTCTCTGTTGTGCCGACCACATACCATAGTATCTACCATTTTTTGTTACCAATTCATCGTGTGTACCGCTTTCAACGATTTGTCCATTATCAACTACAAGTATCGTATCTGCTCCTGCAATAGTTGATAATCTATGAGCTATCACAACAACGGTTTTATTTTCTACTAATTTATCTATGGCTCGTTGCACTGCAACTTCACTTTCGGTATCAAGAGCGGCTGTTGGTTCATCCAAGATTACAATCGGTGCATTTTTTAAAATAGCTCTTGCTATTGATATTCTTTGTCTCTCACCACCACTTAAACTTCCGCCTATATCGCCTATTTTTGTATTGTATCCATTTGGTAATCTTGTGATAAACTCATGGCAATAAGCGCTATTTGCTGCATCTTCTACCTCTTTGTCTGTGGCATTTGGATTTGCCATACGGATATTGTTTATGATGGTGTCATCAAATAAGTAAACATCTTGAAACACCACGGAGATATGTTTCATTAAATCTTCAGGGGTCATATTTTGGATATTAGCTCCACCGATTTTGATACTTCCTCTTTGTGGGTCAGCGTAACGCATAATCATCTTAGTGATGGTCGTTTTACCACAACCTGAATGCCCAACAATAGCTGTCATTGTTTTGTTTGCCATAATAAAATTTACATTTTGTAGTGCATGTGTTGGCTGATTTTGATAAGCAAAACTTACATTATCAAATGCTATATCATAAGTTTTTATCGTTTTTAATGGCTTATGTATTTTGAGTGGTTCAATAGCTAAAATAGATTTGATTCTTTTAAATGCCGAATCCATCAAATCAAATACCGATACCACACCTAAAAATATTGACAATGGTTCAGCTAGTCTTGATATGACGATAACAGCAGCAGCTAATGTGATAAACGACAAGGTATTATCAAGAACAAAAAATGCTCCGATAAATACGATTGCTAGCAAGGTTATCTCTATCAAAACCCCCATCAGTACAAATGGAACTTGTCCTTTATAAAGTCCTTGTTTTTGTACTTCTTTGACATAAGCAATTGAGTCTTGTAGTTTTTGTGCATTTACACCTACTTTATTGACAGCTTTTAGTACAGGTAATCCTTGAATATACTCTACAAAATCCGATTCTAATACCCCATTTGCCTGATTGTATTCACTTTTGTCTTCATGAGACTCTCTTCTTTTCCAGCTATACAGCGGAAGTGCGAGAGGAAGCATCGCAAGCATAATAAGTGCAAGTCGCCAATCTACAAAAAAGGTAACGACAATGATAGTTATAGGTACAATAACAATTTGCAAAAACATAGAAGCCACCATCCCCAAGTGTAAGACAGATTCATCTACATTGCTTGAAAAAGTAGAGTTAAGTTCTCCCGTTTTATAGGTAGAGAGTTTCTCTAGTGGCATCTCTCGAAGAGCAGTGCCTAGTTTTGTTCTAAGTTCATGGGTGACATCTACAATTTTTCCATCATAATCAAAATCATGCCCCCTCCATTTTGCCCAAAAAGACAAGATGCTAAAAAATACCATCAAACCAAGATAAAGGATAATATCAGAGATTACAGGATTATCTGCAAACATTGCTAAAAGAAGTGGGTAAAACATACCAAAAGCAAGACCTTGAGCGACAAATGCCAAAGTAAAATAGACTAAACTTTTTTTAAAACCGCTTCCGTATTCTCCAGCTAGTTCAACACTCAACTTATAGATAGTGAGCAGTGATGCAAATTGATTTTTTTTCATAATGCACCTCCTATATGGTGTATATCCCAATTTTGTGCTTTTTCATAATTACTCCAAAGTTTTGCATAAATACCGCCTTGTATTGCTAAAAGTTCTTGATGTTTTCCTTTTTCTTTCACTTCTCCCTGATCAAATACGATTATTTGGTCAACATCTTTGATGGTTGAAAGTCTATGTGCTATTACTATAACTGTTTTATTTTTCATCAGATTTGCCAGCGCTTTGATAATCTCCTCTTCATTTTCTGGGTCTGCAAAAGCCGTAGCCTCATCCAGTACCACAATAGGGGCATTTCTCAAAATTGCTCTTGCAATAGTGATGCGTTGTTTTTGTCCTCCTGAGAGATTTGTCCCTCTATCTCCTGCTATTGTCTCATAACCATTTGGCAAACTGAGAATAAAATCATGGATTTGAGCTGCTTTGCAAGCTTCTATCATATCTTCATCGGTGGCAGTTGGATTTGCCATTTTGATATTGTTTGCCAGAGTATCATTGAACAAAAAAGTATCTTGAAATACAAATGAAACCGTATCCATCAACACTTGTGAGTCAACATCTTTGATATTCACACCACCTATTTTGATGCTTCCTTTTGTCACATCCCAAAATCTTGGTATTAGTTTTGCCACCGTACTTTTTCCAGCTCCACTTGGTCCCACAAGTGCGGTCACAGTATTGGCTTTGACTTCAAAATTGATATTTTTTAGGGCATAGTTGTCTTTTTCGTTGTATTTGAAATCAACATTTTCAAACACTATATCAGTAGCTTTTATCTTTTTATGTGCTTTTGAGTTATGAAGTACTGGTATATCCATAATTTCTTGTATTCTAATAGCTGCGGCACTTGATTTTTTGACAAAATTACTCATCCACATCAAAGGCATTAATGCATCAGCCATTCCAGTACTTACAAGTAGTGCTGCAATAAAGGGTGCAAACTCTAAAGTTCCATTCATCAAGAAAAAGAGTCCCGTAATAGTAACTGCAAGAAGTGTTGGCATAGGGCTAAGAATGGTCATCGCTATTCTAGCAGAGGTACTAGTAGAGCCAAACCAAGTTTTGAGATTTGTTCTATATTTTGCTAAAGCGTCATTGTATCTTTTAAAAGAAGTTGTTCCATCATCAAAAGTACGCACCACTGGCATAGCTTGAACAAACTCAATAACCGCTTTGTTAATTTCACTTTGACTTTGCTCATAGTTTTGCCTATGCATTACAGAATCTTTCATCACAAATTTCATAAGCACAGCACCCACTAATAAAATAGCAATAGCAACTAGTCCCAAACGATAGTCAATGACAAAAAGTGCAACCATCGAAGCAAGTGGAGCTACAATAGCTTTAGCCATCATAGGTGTCGTATCGGCAACAAAAGCATGAAGATTTTTCACATCATCAAGCAGTACTTTTTTGATAGCACCCGTTCCCAGAGTGATAATATGCCCTAGTGGAATTTGAGCTAAATGGGTAGTAATATCTGTTCTTAAAATCTGTTCTAGTTTAAAAGCACCTAAATGGGAAATCACAAAAGAGTAAAATTTGGTTAAAAATGAAAGAATGGTGATGAGAGCTAAAAGTATCAATGCTTCTTTAAATCCAAGTTCAAAACCAAATAGATGGATACTCCCACCCATAATAAGCCCTATAACATAAGCCAAAAGAACAAAACCCACAACTGATAATATGCCACTAAGAGCAGAAATTACCATAGCCCATCTAATATAATTATTTACAGGAGTTATGATAGCCCAAAGCCCCCGTTTTTTAGTATTTTTTGTATTCATCTTTATCCTTAAAATTTATATCTGGCACCGACACCAAAAGTTCTTGGTTCGTTGAATCCTACTATTTGAAATCCTGCTGCTGAGGATCTAAATGAATCTATATACTCTTCATCGGTGATATTTTTGACATACCCATAGATATCCCAATCTTTTATCTTATATCCAACTTTTAGATTTGATATGATTGCTCCATCAGCTGTAACCATAGTATTGTTTGCTCCATCAAAATAGTTAGTTTCTCCTCTTGCATATGCATCTAATCTTCCATATATTCCACTTTCGCTCACATACGCCATTCCCAGATTTGCCGTATATCTTGGTGTATTTTCTATCCTTTTACCATCATAGTTTGCTACACCAGTATCATAGTCATCATACTTAGCATCTATAAATCCAATAGCACCTGAGAGTTCGATATTGTCGGTTAAAAAGTATTTCCCATCTAGCTCAATCCCTTGAGAATGGGCTTTTTTAGCATTGTCTGTTAGAAAAATTGCTCCTCCCCCTGCAACCTTGTAAATATGAATATCTTCTATATCCATTCTAAAAACAGAAACATTTAAAAGATAGTTTTCTCCTGTATATTTCATACCCACTTCATAGTTTGTAGATCTTTGTGGGTCAAAGCTATTTTCAGCAGTTGCTCCGCTCATAGCAAAATAGTTAAAACCTCCAGGCATATACCCTTTTGAAACAGAAGCAAAAGTGGTTAAGCTATCGTTATTTTTATAGGCAAGGGCAACTTTTGGCAAAAAGGTATTCCAAGTTTTTTCATCTTTATAATCAAATGGCGAACCTGGCATGGCAACTCCACCAAAGGTTTGATACATCGTCAAATCAATATCTTTTTTGATTTTTTGGTATCTTCCACCAAGGGTAAGTTCAAATTTATCTGCAAATGGAATCATCATTTGTCCAAAGAGAGCTTGAGTTTTATTATTTGAATCTGCATATGCATCAGCTACATAAATAGCCCCCATGCTCATCATTTCCATCCCATAAGGCCCTTGTTTCCTCTCTTCATCATCAGCATAAATTCCAGCTACCCATTTGATATCTTGATTTTTCCCTGAAAGTTTTAGTTCTTGTGTCCAAGTTGTCATATCGTAGTAACCAAACATTCTTAATCCATCACTGGCAGTACCAGATAGATAATCGCCGTCATAATCACCATCAAAATCTAACTTTTTATGGGTGGTTGTAGATTCCACTTTCACATTATCAAAATCATAACTTAGATTTAAACTTTGTGATTTCACTTCTATTTTTTCATAAGCAGGTACATCAAAGCTGGCATTTTTGGCGTCTTTTCTTTTAATACTATTTATCGGAGTAGTTGGATCAGCAGTATTGAGTCCATCCATCCAGTTTGTTTTGGAATAATTATCCGTAACAGTTAGCTTTCCTGATAATCTATCCGTTGGTTTAAAGAGTAAAAAAGCACTTGTTTTTCTCTCTTTGTCTTTATCTGCATCTTTAGGCATCCCAGGATAATTATTGGTTATCCAACCATCATCTTTTTGAAATGAGCCGTTGATACCTGCAAAAAGTTTGTTTTCTATCAAGGCACCACTGGTATTAAAAGTACTTTGCATATAATTATTCTTACCGTATTCAGCCCCAACATTTCCATGCCATTCATTGGAAGGTGTTTTTGTGATGATATTGATAACCGCACCGATAGCATCTTTGCCATAAAGTGTCCCTTGTGGACCTCTGAGTATCTCCACTTGAGCTACATTTGCTAAAGAGGGATCAAAGTCATATCTATCATAATAAGGTACACCATCAACATAGATAACTACAGGATTATTATTTGTAAACATGGAAAGATTTAAGCCTCTAAAAGAAGTTTGTACGCCGTTATTGGAGCCGCTTGTAATCATATTTGGCACCTCTTTAATGACATCATTGATAGTTTTTATCCCTTTTTCTTGAAGAATTTCTTCATCGATAACCGTGATACTTTGCGGAACATCTTTGATGTTTTCCTCAATTTTATTGGCACTGACTGTGACATCATCCAATTTAACTACATTGCTATCATCAGCCATCAAAACAGAACTTGCAACTACAGATAATAAAGTAGCCCTAAGTAGATATTTTCTTCTCATTTATACACTCCTCTTTTCACTTTAGCATTTTTGAAGCGATATAATATTATAATTGAAAACAATTATCAATATGATAATATCGCTATAGGGAATTTTTTTATCATTAAAGGGATTTTATGAGTAAATTTATATCTTCAAATGAGTTATGGGATAATGTGTGCAAAAATATAGGCTATCCAAACAACCCAAGAGGGAAGGTAAATATTTGTATAGAACAAGATTACGGTAGAATGAATATAAATCATTACAATACTGGATTTGGCATAAGATATACTTCTATAGCAGGGTTCTTTAAAGATGATACTATAGTAGAAAATACCAACTCTTTTGATATTAATTTTTTGTGTTTTAATAGTGGAAATAATATTTATATGGAGGATACTCTAAAACATAAAAGAGTTAAATGGGATTCAGATATTTGTATGAATGGTGAACTATTTATAGGGCATAAATGCAATAGTATTTATCCGAAAAATCAACAGATACAACTCCATCATATAAGTTTTGATAAAAAATTGTTTCACGAAGTTATCCAAAATAATGATAATTTTAAAAATACAAAACAGATATATAAAGGGGATTATATAGATGTTAATTTTAATAATCACATAAATTTAAATCAAAAAATATTACTAAACGATTTAGCACAAACTTCAAATTTAAACAGTGGGAAACTCCAAGAACTTTATTTGGAATCAAAACTTTTGGATTTGGTTTATACTAGTTTAAACTCTATTGAAACAAAAGACCACAATGATACTTTTATATTAAGCCAAAAAGATATTGAGTGTTTGTATAAAGCAAAGAATCTATTACTTGAAAATATTCAAAATCCACCCTCACTAAAAGAACTTGCCTACAAATCAGCTATCAATGAATTTAAATTAAAAAAAGGGTTCAAACAAGTTTTTGGAATGACAGTTTATGGTATGCTTCATGAATATAGACTAGACTATGCAAAAAACCTACTTGTAAAAAATGACATCAGTATTCAAGAAGCAGCTGGTATTGTAGGATACAATAGTATGGGGCATTTTAGTAAAATTTTCAAAGAAAAATATGGGATTTTACCGATAGAATTTAAAAAAGATAAGAATATATACATTATCTAACTTATATTGATTACACTTTTGGCTGGCTACTATCTTGGAGAACATAAGAATTTGCTGGCTAATATGTAATTTTATTGTTCTGCTAAAAATCTATCACTATTGACCTCCTTTTAATATCAAAGTAAAGTTAAAATATACTATTTTTTAAGTTCTGCCATCAACTTATTTGTATTTTTAATACTAACTATTGTCGTCGATAACAATAATAAAAATGCTATTAGTATACTTATATTAACAGCATTACTTGAAGAAACCCCCATACTAGTCTTGCTTTGTCTCTCCTCTTTTTTGACCTGTGTTTTTTCTTCTTTGACTTCTTTTTGAAATCCATCTTGAGGAGGTATCCCTATTTTTTTGGTTGTGTGTCCTGGCCCACCGTCCAAAATAACATTGTATGGCACTTTTGGAATAGGTATGACCAACTCACTATCATCAGATAATCTTTGCTGAAATAGAATCTCTTCAGAATTAAGTGCTTCTATTTTTATTAATGCACCTGATGCACTTTCCCCTGTATTAAACATTCCTCTGATTGTCATTGTATCATCATTATTATCCATCATATCCAAAACTAATGTATGTGAATATAATACACTATGTAATAGAACCAAAAACAATATCTTCATAAAAGATTGCATTTTAAATTTCTCCTTTTTGTATTTTCCAAAATAATATAGCTTCTTGCCTATTTTTAGGTAACTTTATACTTATAAATATAAAACAAAAACCGATTAAACACAATATTGCATCAACACCGAATATGTTAATCATATTATTTTGTATCAATGATATTGGAGTCATTCCGATATAAACATAATGAAATATTGTCGATAATATAAATAACGAACCTCCCACTAAAAAAAACTCTTTTGATGCCTGATATGAGTTGATTCTATAAAATGACCAAAATAATGTAAATAACCATGTATTATAAAAAATACCTTGTTGCCACAATACTCTATCTTGTAAATCAAAAGGCAGTAACCACTGAAGTGCTAATATAACACCACTTGCAGGTATAACCCCTATCATGGTAGCTAATGAAAACTTACCCATCCAATGATAAAATGTTATTTTGTCTTCATAGTGTTTTGCTTTCTTCTCAAGCCATAACATTACACCAAAGCCTATTGCAATACCACATAATATCATCATCAAAGCTACAACTATTCTTGAAAATATATCAATGCCTGATAAAAAATGTAAGAAGAATAAACTCTCTGCTATAAATGCGGGAAGCACATTGTCAAGAGCTTTTTTTTCTGAGATAATTTCTCCCGTATAAGCACTTATTGTTATTGAAGGTTGATTGAAAAATCCTCCATTTAAAAATGGTTTATAAGAATCATAACCTACTATTTCAACCATAGCAGTTTCATCTTTCCAATTTATAAGTTTCACTTGTTTAAATACTAAATGTTCATTGATACTACTTGCTTTAATCAAAAGTTCATTTATTGGTTTCATTTCTACACTATTACCGCTTGACTTTACAGGCTTAGATTGTGGGAACAAAACTGTCCCTACCACCCCATCAATAGAATTAGCTTCTCCATGACTCAATATTTTTGCCATAGGTCCAGAACCAACTAACCCTATATTCATAACGGCACCACTCAAAGTTATCAAAAAAAACGGTAAAAACAACCATGTAAATACTTTGACATGTATAGTAGAAAATAGTGCTTGTTGATTTTTAGCCTTATAATTAAATTTAAAAATATAAATCAATATCAACCCTGTAATTATCAACACCATTACCCCGACAGCTACAAATCCAAAAGATAATCTACCTAACAATTTCAATGGTTGACCATAATGAAGCTCATTGAAAAACTCAGCCAAATAAGATTGTGTTTTGTCCTCATTTTTCAATAATTCTTTTGTGTGGGGATTGAAAAATACAGGACTAACAAATCTATGTGTTATACCAACTGCTGGGTCTCCTACTCTTCCTGGAAGATTAATAATAATATTATTCTTAGGGAAGTTTGGATTATTTAATACTTCATCAACCATATAGTTATAGTCGATAGTTTTAATATCTACTGCACCGATATGTCTTGATGGCTTTTCCCAAGCTTGAATATAAGGCAAAAAAATAGCAAATACCCCAAAAAATACTGCCAAATACATAATAATAGAAAAAACTATCCCCGATGCTATATGTATCCGAAAAAGTCTTTGTTTAAATAGTTTTGATTTTGAATTTTCCATGATTAACTCAATATAAAATATAAAGTGCTATAGAAAAAACTATAGAAGGAATTAGGAATTTAAGCAAAGCACTTAGTTTGGTATATGAAAGAGCTATCCATGTAGAGATACATGCCCACACAAAAGTATTAAACATAATTGAAATCACCGCTGATTCTTTTATTTCCCAAGGTATAATAAACGCTATCAGTGTCATCCCCAAATAAGCGACTATTAAACCGCCAAAAATGGCGGTTAGTATTCTAAATAAACCTATTTCTTTACCGTTTTGTTCAGGTATTGCTAAATATTTATAAATGTTTAGTATCATTAAAATTTATACCTTAATGCTGCTATAACTGTTCTTGGTGTACCTGTATAAACTCTTACATTACTAGCTGTTTCAACATATATTTCATCTGTAATATTTTGTATGCTTACACTTGCATCCCAATGACCTTTTTTGTATCCTAAAATTGCATTATATATGACTGTTGAATCTAGTTTTATTGTATTGGTTGTATTTGCATACCTTGTACCCAAATATCTTGCACCGCCACCTACATATATATAAGGAAATCCAACTTCTGCTAAATTATATGTTGTAAATAAATTTGCCGTATGTTTTGGAATACCTGCCAACTCCTTACCTTGATTTGTAGACTTATCTTCAGTTTTTGTATATCCATAAGAAGCAATCAATGACCAACCTTTGGTTATCTCTCCTACTAAATCAAATTCATAACCTTCACTTGCTTGTTTCCCACTTGCAATAGAAGATAATGGATAATTAGGATCTGTCATAGCAACATTTTCTTTTTCAATTTGAAACATTGCCGCAGTTAGGTTAAATTTATCATTGAAGAGTTTTTGTTTAACTCCAAGTTCCATACCATTACCAGTTTCTGGGTCTAAAAGCTTACCATTAACATCTGTTTTTGTCTGAGGAGTAAATGATTCTGAATAACTTGTATAAATAGATGTTTTTGGGCTAATCTTATAAACTAATCCCACAGAAGGTGTCACAGCATCGGTTTTTTGGCTAGTATCTGGTTTGGATTCAGTATATCTAAGTCCTGCACTTAATATCCAATTATCCGTAATATCTATATTATCTTGAAGAAATGCTCCAAATTTCTTCGTCCCTATTTTCTTGCCTGTATTTCCATAACTTACTAGTGTTCCTGGATAATTAGATACACTATAAAGTGTCTCATAAATAGGATTTAAAATATCAATACTATATAGAGGACTTGAAGCCATATATCCTTCAAATTCATTGTAAGATTTTGCAAAATCAAGTCCTGTGGTGATTCTATTTTTGAAATTGAATATATCTATTTCTTTATTTAGTGTATATGCCAATGAATGTTCACTAAAATCATACTTTTGACTAGAAAACATTCTTCTTACCGTGTCTGTAGCTTCGATATATGAATGTAGGCTATAAACTCCATTAAAATCATTTTTAATATTTGAATATCGATATCTCAATGTTGAATTCCAAGTATCAAAAGTACTATCAAAATCAAATCCTACTACTTTTTGTAATTTATCATTTTTTTCATCAGGATGGGAATATACTGTTTCTATAGGTGCAGCTAGTTCTCCATTACTTTTAAGATATGCACCAAAATCAACAAATGTTGTTTCTTTTAAATATTCCGAAATAAATGTTAAAGTATTATTATCATCTATATCATAAGATAACGATGGAGCGATAAAAAATCTTTCATTATCGGTATTAAAGTTTTTATATCCATCATCATGTCTATAAACACCAACTATTCTATATCTTAATGAATTGTTATTGTTTACTTTTCCGCTTATATCAAATTTTGGACTGTACGCATTATTAGACACTAATTCCAATTCTATTGTATTTAATGATTCTTTTTTTGCTGTTTTTTTAACTATATTTATAAGTCCACCGGGACTTGATTGCCCATACATCAAAGAATCAGGTCCTTTGATTACTTCTACTTTTTCTAAATTAAACAACTCTGGATCAACAATAGCATTTGAAAGACTAAACCCATCTCTCAAAACAGGCACTCCAGAAAATCCTCTTATTGCAAATTTATGTTCTTTACCGTTATTATCTCCCAAATAAGTTGTATTTGAAGAAAGGACTACTACATCATTTAATTTTTGTGCTTGTGAATCTTGAATAAGTTCTTCATTATAAATCTGAATAGATTTTGGAGTTTCGTCTAAACTCATATTGTTTTTCAAAGTAGAAGATTTATCTGTACTTAAATAGTTTGAAGTTATTGCCCCTTCTATGCCAACTTCTTCTAATTCCACTACATTGTTTTCTTCTGCATTACCAGAAGCAGTTGCCAATAAAAATGCACACAAACCAATAGATAGTTTATTTGTTAATTCTTTTTTTTTCACAATGGTACTCCAAATTTTTTGCCAATAGTATCATCTTTGATTGCAATTATCAATATCTAACTAATCAGAATAGGGAAAAAAAGATACAAAATAGGGAAAAACTTTGATTTTAAAGCATTTATATTATTTATTGATTTTTTGGAAGTTGTTTTTTATATACACTAGGGGTTATGCCAAAAGTTTCACAAAAAAGTTTACTAAAGTTTCCTATATGCTTATATCCTACTTTTAAAGCAACTTCTTTTACACTTAAATTATCTTGAAGTAATTGTTTTGCAACTTCTAGTCGCCTTTTTTGTAGCATTTCTAAAATAGTCATTCCATAATATTTTTTAAAGTCTTTTTTGAGATAACATTCATTGATTGCAGATCTATACGCTATTTCTTTTATAGAAAGATTAATATGATATTCTTGCATAATTATTTCTTTTGCTCTTTCCAAGCAAGATATTCTATTTTTGTCCGAATGATTAGATGTTGAACAATTTAGTAATTTACTAATCTTATTGATTGTATAGTGTATTAAATCATTAGTTTTGGATTCTAAATAAATATTTTTTAAAACATCTTTATATGAGTCATTGTTTTTAAAATAATCAATCAATTCAAGTTGTTGTACATCAATATTAGTATCTTGAAGAATATAATAGTTGTTTTGTAAGGCTTTGTACATATGTTCTTTTATGTTTTCTATAGGATGAGCAAGTTTTAAAAAAAGTTCTTCTTTCATTCCTATTGTCAAAGTTATATAAGATTCATCTTTTTTTAATGGTGTTTCAGTATAAAATTTATTAGAAGCAAGTCCGATAAGAGAACTATTTTTTTTTAAAATATGTTCTTTCTTATCTCTAAAAATATAAGTAATATTGCTTCCTAGATTAAAGATAAAAACAGCTCCTGGAACATTACTTTCTTCTACAAGTAATATATCTATTTTGGGAATAAAATTTCTTGCTGAAACAGCAATGCCATTTCCCATATCATACCAAATTGTAATCCCATCTCCAAAATCTTTTTTTATTTTACCTATATAAATTTCTCTTGCAAATGGGTGTTCTATTTTGTCTATAATATTAATTAATTCTTTATAATTTAAACTTTTATATGCCATAATGAAAGCCAACTAATAAAAAATTCATAACTTTCTCCATTTTAATAAATTATACTTGATTATTATGACAAATTATAAATAAAAAGTTGCTTAATAATGATATTAATTCTCTATATCTATAAAAAGTGTGATTCGGAGATTTTTAATTTAGAAATTAGGTAATCAAGATATGACTCCCCGATTAAGGTCGGGGATATTTTATGATATAAAATATTATAGTATAGGAAATTTGGTAATAAAGTGAGAATATAATTTTAATCCAACTCTTTATAAAGAGAATCTCTTCTTATAGGCTCAAATCCGCTATTTTTTATAAGTTCTACAAATTCACTCAGAGGCATACCGTTTTTGCTGTTTGCTCCTGCGGCACTTTGGATTGATTCTTTTTCTATTGTACCATCTAGGTCATTTGCACCAAATTCTTGAGCTATTAGGGCTAGTTTCATAGTAGATGTTACCCAGTAGGCTTTGAGGCTTGGGATATTGTCTAGTACTATTCTACTTATTGCCATAGTCTTAAGTATTTCTTGAGCAGTTAGTGGTTCTTTTACTTTTAGATAATTGTTTTGAGTTTGATACACAAGAGGGATAAAGGCATTAAATCCTCCCGTAATATCTTGTAAGTCTCTAAGTCTTAGCATATGGTCTATTCTATTGGCTCTACTCTCAATATGTCCAAAAAGCATAGTAGCATTTGATTTTTTCCCTTTTTCGTGCCAAAGTTTATGAATTTGTAGCCATTCGTCACTTTTTACTTTGCCTCCACAAATTCTCTTTCTCACGGCTTCATCAAAAATCTCAGCTCCACCGCCTGGCATAGAATCAACTCCATTTTCACACATAAGATCAATTATCTCTTCATAAGATTTGTTGTATTGTGTGCTTAAAAAATGAATTTCGGCAGCTGTTAGTGCTTTGATGTGTAATTGTGGGAATTTATCTTTGATTTTTTTGAAAATCTCTAAGTACCATTCAAGTCCAGTATTTGGGTTGTGGGCTGAAACTATATGAACTTCGTCTATATTGTTTTTGACTGAATTTGTTACAGTATCCAATATTTCATCATGAGTCATTGTGTATTGGTCTGGATTTTTTCTACTTGCACTATATGCACAAAATTGGCATACATCTTTACAAACATTAGTAGGATTGATGTGTCTATTTATATTGTAATAAGTTTTTTTACCAAATCTATCTTCTCTGATATTGTTCGCATATGTACCAAGAGTTATTAAATCCAAGTCATATAAAGATAACGCTTCATCAAAATTTAATCTTTGTCTATCTTCTAGTTTTTTTAAAATCATTAGTCCTCTTTTTCGCAAACTAAGTCAGGAATATGTTGACCATTGTTTAAGACAAGAATAAACCCTTTACAATATTCATTAGTTTCAGTATTAGTAAATCTAACTATAAATTGATATCCATTCATTCCAGTTTCATTGTGTTTTACAGAAGCTGATGTGAAAACTTTTAGATTTTTATATTTAATATTTAAGTTTTGTAATGCAGTTTCAACTTGTGTTTGTTTGGCTACCATATTCATCAAAAAATAAAATACTGCAAGCACTATAATAATGCTAATTGTAATAATTGTTTTTCTTGGCATCTTTCTAGTTTCAATCATTTATAAGTTCTCCCAACTAATTATTCTAAAGGTTCGAATTTTTGTGTTTTTTGGTTGTATTGCTCTATACTACCATCTTCTATCTTATAATACCATCCATGAATTGTAATTGTATTATCTTTTACTTTATTAGCTACTTCTGGATAAGTTAAAAGATTTTCAAGCTGATATACAACTGATGTTTTTTCTGTTTTTCTATGAATTTCTTCTTGGCTTAGTGTCGTGCCAAAAGTTTTTATAACATAATCTTTTGCTTTTTGTCCAAGTTCTAGCCATTTTCTGACATGAATAAGTCCTACTTCTTCACCCAAATCTTTATATAGTGCTTGACAAGCACCACAATAAGAGTGACCACAAACAATAATATGTTTGACATTTAATACACTAACAGCATATTCAATAGCAGCAGCACTTCCATGAAAGTCATTATCCGCTTTGAATGGTGGGACAAAATTGCCAACATTTCGTAATATAAACATATCCCCAGGCTTTGAATCAACTATCAAATCTGGAACTACTCTACTGTCACTACAGCCTATAAATAGAACTTCAGGTGTTTGCCCTTTTTTGACAAGAACATCAAAGTCATCTTCAAAGTGTTTAAACCCTAGTTGTCTAAAAACAGTGTTACCAACTTTTAAATCTTCTATCTTCATAGCTACCATCCATTACTTTAGTTTGTATTATAGCAAAAAATATCTTGATAATTCTGTATGATTTTATAAAATATAATATATTCACTATAATTGGTTATTTTTTATACACTTAAGTGCATCAAAAGATGAATAATATATGGCACAATTTGATTGTAGAAATTAATACGAAGGAGTGAAAATGGAAAATTTTCAAGATGTCAAATATATCCTTGACGGATTTTTGTTTGTCTTTGCAGGGATATTAGTTATGTGGATGGCAGCTGGTTTTGCTATGCTAGAAGCTGGATTGACTAGATCAAAAAACAATGTGGTTGTTCTTACAAAAAATATAAGTCTTTTTGCACTTGCGTGCATTATGTACTATTTTGTAGGGTACAATTTTATGTATGGTGAAGGTAATGCTTTCATAGGTGCTGGTGCAATGCTTAGTGGTGTGACAAGTGAAGATTTAGGTTATCCTGTAATGGCTGACTTTTTCTTTCAAGTTGTGTTTGTAGCAACAGCAGCTTCTGTAATTTCTGGAAGTGTTGCTGAGAGAATGAAAATTTGGCCATTTTTGATATTTACTGTAATATTAAGTGCTTTTATCTATCCAATTCAAGGACACTGGAGCTGGGGCGGAAGCGAACTTGGTGGTTTGATGAGTGGATTTAGTGACTTTGCAGGAAGTACAGTTGTACACTCTGTTGGTGGTTGGGCTGCTTTAGCTGGTGTTCTTATCATAGGTGCTAGAAAAGGTAAATATGGACCAGATGGAAAAGTTAGACCAATTCCTGGATCAAACTTGACTCTTGCAACTTTAGGTACATTTATCCTTTGGATGGGATGGTTTGGATTCAATGGTGGAAGCCAACTAGCTCTTGGAAGCAAAGAGGATATCGATGCAATCGCATCAGTAATTGCTAGTACAAATATGGGTGCAGCAGCAGGTGCTATCACTGCAGCAATCTTGACTCAGTTGATTTACAAAAAAGTTGATTTAACTATGGTATTAAATGGTGCATTAGCAGGACTTGTATCTGTTACAGCTGGACCAGACCTTGGTATGAATATAGCATTTATTGAAGGAATCGTAGGTGGTCTTTTGATAGTTCTTTCTATTCCATTCTTTGACAAACTAAGAATTGATGATCCTGTTGGAGCATTGTCTGTTCACTTAGTTGCTGGTATTTGGGGAACTTTAGCTGTTGGTATCTTTAACCCAGAAGTTACAGTGATAGATCAGTTAAAAGGTATTGTTATAGTTGGTGCATTTGTTTTCATCGCTTCATTTATCATATGGAAAATACTTGATATGATTATGGGATTAAGAGTAGATGAAGAAACTGAAGTAAATGGTCTTGATATTGCTGAAACTGGTTTAGAGTGTTATCCAGAGTTCAAAAGAGCTTAATTAGGTGGTAGTTTGTAGATGGTAGTGGGTAGTAAATCTACTTAAGACCTCTACTCCAAAAATAGATTTTAAAGGATTAAAGATGAAAAAAATAGAAGCTATAATCAAACCTTTCAAACTTGAAGATGTTAAAGAGGCTTTAACTGAAGCTGGAATTACAGGTATGACTGTAAGTGATGTAAAAGGTTATGGTAGACAACAAGGTCATAGCGAGCTTTATCGTGGTGCAGAATATATAGTAGATTTTTTAGCAAAAATCAAAATTGAGCTTATTGTAAATGATGAGTTAGTTGATAGTGTTGTAAATACTATTACAAATGCAGCTAAAACTGGTAAAATCGGTGATGGTAAAATATTTATCATTCCTATAGACAATGTTATCAGAATAAGAACTGGTGAGACTGGAAGCGAAGCGGTATAAAGTTTTAAAACTTTTATCAAAAAAAGGGTGGTGAAGTAATTTTCATCACCCTTTTTTTATCTTTATAATGATATTATTCCCAAAATATAACTCCTTGTTTAAGGATCTCAAATGGAAGATGCACCTAAAAAAAGTTTTATAGAAAATACTTTTTTAAAACTAAATAGTATAGATAAAGTATTAGAAAGCAAAATAGACACTATCTTAATGAGAATTATAAATCTTCTTAAGTATTTTTTTATAGCTATTATGATTTTGTATCTTGCAGTATGTCTTTTAAGTCTTTCCCACAAAATAATTTCACTTACACTTTCTCAAGGTGCACTTGATTTTCTGTCTATAAAAATGATTTTAACAGATAGTTTATTTACATTGATTGTGATTGCTATAGTTAAAACACTTTTTATTAAAAATGGTTTTGACTATGCTTTGACATTTTTAGAAATTGCCTTTGTAGTAATTATAAGAAAACTTATATTATTAGAAACTATACCTGAAGAAACAAGTCTTTTAATAGCACTTGGCATAACTTCTTCTGTATTTTTTGTATTGATTGTTTATATACACAATTTAAAACGAACATGGGAAAAAGAAAATAAGTAAAACTATGGATTTTTACCGTATTCTATATTGACACAAGAGTACATATTGAGTATAATTAAAACGATTAACTTTATTTAATATGGAAAATAAAATGAATATAAAGAATAAAAAGAGTGTTTTTATCATATTGTCAAGCTTGAGTTTTTTGGGTTTATTTATAGTACTTTTTATTATAAGTCAATCAAAACACAGTCAAATATTACAATCTAGACAACTTGTTATACAAGAAGCTTCAGCTCACTATAAAAATATTAAAGAACTAGAAATTTGGCATAATAAATTTGGAGGGATTTTCCAAAACAATTATACACAAATACACGACAATGAATATTTTTTTAATATCTACAGTCTAAAACCTAAAAATCAGGAAAATTTGGCGATTGGTTTTTCAAAAGAAGGATTGGAGTTTTTTAAAAATAATTCTTCAGATAATGTATATTATAAATTTGATAATGGTGATTTACAATTTATAGGTGCATTGAGAACTACTCAAAATTGTATTGAATGTCATAATGACTTTAAAATAGGAGATTTGAGAGGTGGCATAGAAATTACTATACCTACAGTTAATTATAAGAATGCTATTTCTACGATAAACTCTCAATATTCTACTTTTTATATGATGGTATTTGGATTTTTTGTTATAACACTTTCAAGTTTACTATACCTTATCAAAAAAATGTATGACAAAAAAGAAGAAATAGAAAATCTAAATAATAGCCTTGAACTAAAAGTAATAGAAAGAACAAATGAAATAAATAAACTTTATGATAAAGAACACTATCTAAAAAGCTTATTAGAGACAATAAGTGAACTAAATCAATCTCTCATTGAGACATATTCTATAAGTTCTATTATAAAAACCAGTTTGAAAAAATTACAACATCATTCAAGTTATAAAATGATAATTTTTGCACATTTTGATGGAGAGACTTACCATATAAAATATAATTATGGAGATTTATATGGCTACTTCAATGAAGAATATTATAGTATTAGTACTATTAAATCTATGGAAATATCTATATCTATAGCAAATGCTATTGAAAATAAACATTGGAGTATTGATGATAAGATTAACTTATTTTCACACAATCTGCATCATAGAAGAAATGATTATGACCTAAAAGCTTCAATTACATTGCCACTTCTTGATAGAGAAAATCGTCATGGATTTGATTTGATTACTATTTTTACAGATAGAGATGGAGGTTTTGATAATGAAGAAATAAGCATACTTGATACTGTTGTACAAGATATTAAAATGGCTCTTAGCGCATATAAACAAAGAAAACTCACAGAACATCTACAAAAAGAACAAATAACAAATTACGAAGAAACTATACTAGCATTTGTAGATATGATAGAACAAAGAGATGCTTATACAGCTGGACATACGCTAAGGGTTGCTAAATATTCAAGGTTGATTGCACAAGAGCTACATATAGATGAACATACTATTAAAAAAATAGAAAAATCAGCTATTTTACACGATATTGGAAAAATTGCTACACCTGATACAATTTTACTAAAACCTGGTAGATTAAGTAAGCTAGAATATAAACTTATTCAAAATCATGTGTCTGCTGGGTATAAAATGCTTTCAAAAGTCAAGATGTATAGCGAACTTGCTGAAATTATGAAATATCATCATGAACACTATGATGGAACTGGATATCCTTATGGATTAAAAGGTGATGAAATACCTATAGAAGCACATATTTTGGTAGTAGCCGATGCATTTGATGCAATGACAACAAATAGAATATATAAAGGTCGTATGAATGTAGAAGATGCCATAGAAGAACTAAATAAAAATAGTGGTACACAATTTCATCCTGATGTGGTCAAAGTAGCAAGTAAATGTCTCAAAAATATTTCTATTCATCAAACTACACAGATGCCACAAAGTGAACTAGAACAACAAAGATTTTCATATTTTTTCAACGACAATCTTACTGGACTTTATAATGAAGCTTATTTACAACTTGTCTTAAATGAAGGGAAACAAAACTTTTTTGCATATATAATCAAAACAAAACACTTTGTTGATTTCAATAAAGAATATGGTTGGGATAAAAGTAATGAATTACTCAAACTAGTATCTAATGAATTGCAAAGCTATTTTAAAGATTGTAAGATATTTAGATTTGAAGGTGATGATTTCTTGATATTATCTGATAAACATATCATATTTAGTATGGATAATATCAATCTTTCTTTGATGGATTATAAAAATATAATAAGCTTTGATTACCAAGAATACCATATAGAAAGCAAAACAGACTTTGATGATTTTAAACTAAAGTTTCAAGTTGAAAGATAATGACTCATCATCCTATTTTACTATAAATTTCTAAATGCTGGTTTATGATATGTTATTTGTCATTTATAGCATATTTCCCACTACCTTGTAGGAAAATCACTAGTGACATAATAAGATACAATAATGCAAGCTCATACACAGGAGCCCCTGTCTTGCCAAGAGCCAATAAAGAACTTCCATAAGCTAAAAATATAGCAATTGCCATATTAAAAGAAACAACCAAAGATGCAATTCTTGCATAAATACCGAGAATTATAAGTATAGGCATCACAACCTCACCTATGTATACGCCATAAGCTACAAACTCAGGTAATCCAGCATTTATGGTTATATTTTTGATTCCATCTATTCCATTGATGATTTTGTGAACACCGTGAAATAGCATCAATACACCAACACCAAGTCTAAGAATAAGTTTTGCAAAATCATTTGACATTTTGATTCCTTGTTGATAATACTTAAAACAATAGCGAATATAAGCTTATAAAAAAATTTTTGATAAGTTTTATTGTATCAAACTATAAAAGTAGTATTATTTTTACTTATTAAGTTTTATTTTATTTATGCTATAATTATGATATTTTATTATAAGTTTTAAGCATGACAAAACACTTTACACATAGTTTGATTTTATTATTTCTAATTTTGATTGCATTTAATGGATGTGATAAGGGTGATGAAAAAAATTATGAACCGCAATACTCAACAATTTCCATCATAGAAAAAAAAACTTATATATTTGGAATACATCCATTACATAACCCAAAAAGACTTTTTGAAGTATATCAGCCTTTGGTTGATTATCTAAATGCTAATTTAAAAGGTGTAACTATTACTCTAGAAGCATCAACAAACTATAATGAGTATGACAAAAAACTGTTTTCTGGACATTTTGATTTTTCTTTACCAAATCCCTATCAAACAGTACAATCAACTAAACATGGTTATGTAATATTTGGTAAAATGGGGGATGATCATAATTTCAAAGGTATTATTCTTGTAAGAAAAGATTCAAATATCAAAGAAATTTCAGATCTTAAAGGCAAAAGTGTAAGTTATCCAGCACCTACTGCATTAGCTGCAACAATGATGCCTCAACAATTTTTGCATGATAATGGTATAGATATAAATAGAGATATCAAAAATTTATATGTTGGTTCTCAAGAATCATCAATTATGAATGTTTTTTTGAAAGAATCAGATGCAGCTGCAACTTGGCCTCCACCTTGGATAGCTTTCATCAAAGAAAGACCAGAAGTAGCTCAGGAAGTGGAAATAAAATGGGAAACAAGTTATTTGCCAAACAATGGGCTAGTTGCAAGAAAAGATATTGACCCTGTTTTGATATCACAAGTAGCTTCTTTAATGTTTGATTTACACAAAACAAAAGAAGGAAAAGAGATATTAAAACCTATGGAATTAAGTAAGTTTGAAAAAGCAGATGACAGTACTTATGATTTAGTAAGACTTTTTTTAGAAAATTTTGAAAAAGAGATACGCCCTATTAGGTTGAACCAATGATAAATAATATTTTAGACTTTTGGAATTATAGTATTAAAAGGCAATTGATATTTGGTATAACTTTTTTGATACTTCTTATGTTTATATTTATCTCTTTTCATATATTGTACAAACAAAAAAACTTTTTAAATGAAGCAAGTATCAATCAAGCAAAAAATCGTACAAATTTGTTGGCAAATAATAGCTCTGTATGGGTTATGGCAAATGATTATATAGGATTGCAAGAAGTTGTGGATTCTGTTGCTTTGTATAATGATGAATTATCAGTTATGGTAGTTGACCTTAAAGGAAAGGTTTTAGCACATTCTGATAAATCCAAAGTAGGGCAGTATTTGGTAGATGATATAAGTGTAGCCCATATTAAAAGTTTGACAAAAAAATTTGAGATTTTAAAATTATATGCAACTTCAGATAATCATTTTATCGAAGTTGCTTCACCTATTTTGTACAAAGACCAATTACTTGGCTATGTAAGAAACAGACTTGATAATAATTACTGGATTAATTCACTTGAGGTAATCAAAAATGAGTTTTTCATCTTTACTTTAATAGCTATTATTTTTTCTATTTTGTTTGCTTATATTAGTGCTAATACACTTACTAGAAATTTATATAATTTAATTGATGTAACAAAAAAAATTAAAAATGGTGAAAAAAATATTAAAGCAGATGAAAATGTAGTAAAAGAGATACAGCTATTATCCAAAGAATTTAATAGTATGATTGAAGCAAAAGAGAGAAATGAACAAGCAATAATTGATCTTAATGAAAATCTTGAAAAAATAGTGAAAGAAAGAACAAAAGAATTAAATTTATTAAATGAAAACCTTGAGCAAAAAGTAGCACAAGAAGTTGAAAAAAATAGAGAAAAAGATACTTTCTTGCAACAACAATCAAGACTTGCTGCTCTTGGAGAAATGATAGGAAATATTGCACATCAATGGCGTCAACCATTAAGTGCTATCACTACTTCTGTGAGTGCTCTTTCTTTGAAAGAAGAATTTGGCATATTAGAGCCAAATGATATAAAAGAAACTAATGATAGTGTTATGAAAAATGCACAGTTTTTGACAAATACAATTGAAAATTTTAGGAATTTCTTTCAAAAAGACCAACCAGAAAAAGAATTTATGGTTGCTCAAACAATCAATAATACTTTGGGAATTATTAAAGCATCATATAATAACCATTTTATAGTATTAGATACAAAGCTAGATGATAGTATAGAATATTTTGGAAGTGAGAATTTACTAGCACAGGTTTTATTGAATATTTTATCAAATGCAAAAGATGCACTTATCCAAAACCAAATAGTGGATAAAAAAGTAACTTTGATGATGTATAAAGAAAAGAAAAATATCAAAATAACTATCAAAGACAATGCTGGAGGTATTCCAAAAGAGTACATGGAAAAAGTATTTGACCCGTATTTCACTACCAAGCATAAATCTCAAGGCACAGGACTTGGGCTATATATGAGTACTCAGATTATAAAAAATCATTTCAATGGTATATTGAGTGTATCAAATATTGAAGATGACGACGGATTTGGAGCTTGTTTTATGATTGAAATTCCGATTAAAGTCGTTAAGTAGATTTGATTGTTGATTTATGATTGTTTTGTAAAAGTTTATGGCAGAGGGTAAGAGATTCGAACTCTTGGACCTGTTACAGTCGCCGGTTTTCAAGACCGGTGCTTTCGACCACTCAGCCAACCCTCTACATAAAAATAAGATGGACTAACATGCCAAATTGGAGGCGACACCCGGATTCGAACCGGGGATAGAAGCTTTGCAGGCTCCGGCCTTACCACTTGGCGATGTCGCCGTTTATAAAGTTTTATTAGCACCAAATTATGGTGCGAATGGTGAGAATCGAACTCACACTCCGAAACCGGAACGGGATTTTAAGTCCCGCGCGTCTACCTATTCCGCCACACTCGCAAATATTAAAAAGCATAAATTTCTGGAGCGGGCGACGAGATTCGAACTCGCGACCCCAACCTTGGCAAGGTTGTGCTCTACCACTGAGCTACGCCCGCATAAACTTAAAAAATATGCTTTATTAAATTTGGACTGGAATTATATCAAAAAAAAAATCAATTGTAAAGGGGTTTTTGAACAATTTGCAAAATTTTTATAAAATTAACTTTTTATCAGTAGTTTGGTATAATATAGGCAAAATTTTTCAAACGAAATATAAAGGTAATATATGAGAAGTGATGAAGTAAAAATAGGGCATCAAAGAGCCCCACATAGAAGTTTGTTTAGAGCTACTGGTCTTAAAGACGAAGACTTTGCAAAACCATTTATCGGTGTGGCAAACTCTTTTATAGAGATAATCCCAGGGCATTTTTTCTTGGATAAAGTAAGCGATATTATAAAAGATGAGATAAGAAAAGCTGGATGTGTACCTTTTGAGTTCAATACAATAGGTGTAGATGATGGTATTGCAATGGGGCATGATGGTATGCTTTTTTCTCTTCCTTCAAGAGAAATCATAGCAAACTCTATAGAAACTGTGATGAATGCACACAAACTTGATGCAATGATAGCAATACCAAACTGTGATAAGATAGTTCCTGGGATGATAATGGGTGCATTAAGAGTGGATGTTCCTACTATTTTCGTAAGTGGTGGACCTATGGCAAAAGGATATAAAAAAGATGGTACTCCTATAGACTTAGCTACTGCATTTGAAGCTGTTGGTCAGTTTGAAGCTGGACAAATAAGTGAAGATGAGCTTAAAGATATAGAGTGTAACGCATGTCCAAGTGGTGGAAGCTGTAGCGGTATGTTTACGGCAAACTCTATGAATACTTTGATGGAAGCTATGGGGATAGCATTACCAGGAAATGGTACTATTTTGGCTCTTACACCAGAGCGAGAAGAACTATATAGAAAAGCAGCTAGAAGAATATGCGAGATAGCAAAAAGCAAAGAACTAACTCAAAAATTCAAATTAAGAAATATTTTAAATGAAAATGCTGTAAGAAATGCTTTTGCTGTAGATATGGCAATGGGTGGAAGCTCAAATACAGTTTTACATATGTTAGCTATCGCAAAAGAGGCTGATGTGAAATTTGAGCTAAGTGATATCAATGCAATAAGCAAAAAAGTATCTCATATAGCAAAAATATCTCCAAGTTTAAGTACTGTTCATATGGAAGATATCAACCGTGCAGGTGGAGTAAATGCTGTAATGAAAGAGATGAGCAAAAGAGGGGATGATATACTTCTTGAAAATCTTACAATTGGTGGTGAGAGTGTTTATGAAAAAATGAAAGATGCTTATATCAAAGATACAAACATCATTCATACTATTGACAACCCTTATTCAGCTGTTGGAGGTCTTGCTATACTTTATGGTAATTTAGCAGAGCAAGGGGCTGTTATCAAAACTGCTGGTATTACAGGTAGCCGTGTGTTTACTGGTACTGCTGTTTGTTTTGATGGGCAACCTGAGGCAATACTGGGTATTACAAGCGGTAAAGTAAAAGCTGGTAATGTAGTAGTAATCAGATATGAAGGTCCAAGAGGTGGTCCTGGTATGCAAGAGATGCTAGCTCCTACTGCACTTATTATGGGTATGGGACTAGGCGATAAAGTAGCACTTATTACTGATGGTAGATTTAGTGGAGCTACAAGAGGGGCTAGTATTGGGCATGTGTCTCCAGAAGCTGCAGAAGGTGGAATGATAGGATTACTTAAAGATGGTGATGAGATACATATAGATGTGGATCAATATATCTTACAAGTAAATATTAGTGATGAAGAGATTGCTTCAAGAAGAGCTGAATTTACACCTTTGAAAAAACCATTAAAATCAAAATGGCTAGGACAATACAGAAGTTTAGTAACAAATGCAAGTAGTGGAGCAGTATTAAAAACTGATTTATATTAATATAAATACCAAATAGGGAGGATAGTTAGACTTCTCCCTCACAGGTATCAAATCATCAATTCACTGCCAATTCTTGTATAAGCAACTTTTAGATAAAATAACCTCATGGAATCAATTATTAAAAAATTAAAAGACTTTAATGAACTAGTGGCATTTAGCCATTCTATATTTTCATTGCCGTTTATTTTTATTGCTATGGTGGTAGCGTCTAATGGATGGTTTGGGTGGGGATTATTATTCCTTGGACTTTTGGCGGCTTTGAGTGCCAGAAATTTTGCTATGGGACTCAATAGATATTTAGACCGTGATATAGATGCACTAAATCCTAGAACTATCAATAGACCTAGCGTTGATGGCAGAGTAAAAGCAGAACACATACTTGCATTTACTATTTTGAATGCACTTATTTTTATAATTGTGGCTTATTTTGTAAATAATCTAGCTTTAATGCTAAGTATTCCTATATTACTCATAATAGGAAGTTACTCTTATTTCAAACGATTTAGTTTTTTAGCACATATTATTTTGGGTGTTTCTTTGGCTTTAGCACCTCTTGCTGGTGTAGTAGCTGTGAGCGAGACTATATATTTATGGACTGTTTTTCTTAGCATTGGTGTGATGTTTTGGGTAGCTGGGTTTGATTTGCTTTATTCTTTGCAAGATATAGAAGTAGACAAAGAGCTAGGACTTCATTCAATTCCTTCAAAATTCGGTGCAAAAAATACATTTTTGATATCAAAAATATTTCATTTATTGACTATTGTTTTTTGGCTTTTATTTGTAATAGAGGTAAATTTGGGAATTTTTGCATATATAGCCGTTGTATTTGGTGCATTGATGCTTATCTATGAACACTATCTTGTGAATAAAGATTTTCGCAAAATTGACCGTGCTTTTTTTACAGTAAATGGGTATTTGGGAATTATATTTTTTGCTTTTATTGTATTAGATATTGTTATAGGATAATAAGATGCCACACAAAAAACAAACAAAAAAAGAGCTGATTATTCAAGCTGCCTTGGAGCTTTTTGCTCTAAAAGGGTTTTATACTACAACTATTCCCGATATCGCATCCGCACTCAAAATGAGCGTTGGGAATATGTATAATTATTTTAAATCAAAAGATATGTTGGCAAAAGAGATTATTAAATATATTTCAATCTATCTTGGTAGTAAATTGCAAGCAATTAATGAAGAACCAATAACAACAAAAGAGAAAACAAAAAAGATTGTACAGATGTATTTTGAAACTGCATCAAATCGCCCTGAAATGATAGATTATTTTTTGAGAGTTTATTTATCTAATCGTGAAGTTTTCAAAGATGGTTGTGAAGGGATGGCGTGTGTTAGTGAATTTGTCACAGAAGTGATGATATATTTTGAAGAAGGTGTAAAATCAGGAGAGCTTAGAGACCAAGATTTTTTTAGTGCTTTTGGGCTTTTTATGGGTTATCTTGGTGGTATGGTGTTTTTAAATGGTGAGAAAATCTTGCCAAATGAGCTTTCCTTTTATATAGATGATATATCAGAAAATATTTATAACGCACTCAAAAAATGAAACCTAGAATATTATGGATAAGTGGAATTAGTTGTTATGGTAATGTACACTCTTTTCTAACTTATACTAATATTGATATATTTTTGGATGATTTTGAATTTATTTATCATCCAGTTTTAGATAGCACTTATACTTTAACTCAAATTGTAGAAGATGTAAAAGGGTGTGATATTTTACTTATTGATGGTGCTGTATCAGATGATTTTATGAGAGCTGACAAAAGTATCAAAAATATAATCCAACAATATGCAAGTGTTGTAGAAAAAATCATAACAGTTGGAACTTGTGCTACATTTGGAGGTATTTTTCAACATAGCTCTTATACAGGTGCTAGTGGAGTTCATTTCAAAGCAGATGAATTGCAAAGTGATTTTTTGCATCTTCGTCACAAAACTATTTCAATCTCAGGATGCCCGATACAGCCTGAGATTTTGGTCAATACACTATATGAAATCAAGAATAATATGGATATCAAACTAGATAGTTTTTTGAGACCAAAGGAGTATTTTGGGTACACAATCCACAATGGCTGTACTAGAAATGAGTATTTTGAGTATAAAGTAGATAATCACAACTTTGGAGAGCTTGAGGGATGTTTGTATTATAATTATGGTTGTCAAGCCCCATATAGTAGTGGAAGTTGCAACAAAATACTATGGAATGAAGTGAATTCAAAGACAAGAAGTGGAAGTCCTTGTTTTGGGTGTACAGAATATACATTCCCAAAAATTGGACTTTTTGAGACAAAGAAAAATATGGGGATACCGCAGTTTTTGCCACTTGGTGTACCCAAAAGAGCATATTTAAGTATTGCTGGGGTAACAAAAGCTTTTACAATAGATAGATTAAATAAGAAGTTGATGTAATGATTGAACTAATAGAAAAAATAGAAGGTGAAGCAAAACTTGATTTTAGGTTTGCAAATGATTTGATTGACTTTGTGGAAATAGAGTTTTTAACTGCTCGTGGTATTGAAAATATTCTCAAAAATAGACCTGCTATGGATGCTTTGGTGATAAATCCTAGAGTGTGTGGGATATGTGGTCATGCTCATTTGATAGCTACAGTACAAGCTTTGGAAAACTGCTATGAAAATATTGAAATCTCTCAAAAAGCAAAGATTGTACGGGAATTGACTTTGAATTTTGAGCTGATTCAAAATCATTTTAAGTGGTTTTATTTGGTAATACTCCCTTTTTTTGGGAAACCACAAGACCCAAAAAAAGCTGTTTATGCTTCATCTCTTATGGCAAAAGCAATTGCAGTACTAGCTGGTCAATATCCTCATAATTCCTATGCTATTGTTGGTGGGATTACTTCTTATATTACAAATGGTGATTTGATAAAAGTAAGAAGCTTGATTGATGAGTGTTTGATGTTTTTTCATAATAATTTAGTAGATGCTGATATTGATGAGTTTTGGATATGTGATAGTATTGAGCATATATTTGAAAAAAATGGTGATTTGGTCGATGTTTTGATGAAAATTATTTACAATAACCAAACTGATTTTGGAAAAAGTTATGATAGATTTATAGTTTTTGGTGGAAATAGCTACTTTAAAAGTGGTAAATCAAACAAAACTGTTGTCAATGAACATGTAAAGTTTGACTATGTTCAAGAAGAATTGATTGATAAATCATATGCAAAAAATGTTTACTACAAAAATAAGTCTTTTGAAGTAGGTCCACTAGCTCGTGCTATGGTCAATAAAACACCACTTATAAGAGATGCTCACAGAAAATATGGTGATAGTATTTTTAGCCGTATTTTGGCAAGAATGTGTGAAACAGCTCAACTTTTGCATCATAGCAAACAACTTATAAAAATGATAGACCAAAAAGAACCAAGTTTTATCAAACCAAAAGTAGATATCAAACAAATATCATCTACAGGTATTTCAAGTGTAGAAGCTGCGAGAGGCTCGCTTATACATAATATTGAATTAATTGGTGGTAATATTAAAAATTATGCTATTATAACTCCAACTCAATGGAATTTGGGTTGTGGTAATAAAAAAAATCTAGGAGTTGCTCAAAATGCTATGATAGGATTATCTAGCATAGATGAAGCAAAACTAGTATTTAAGTCTTTTGATGTTTGTTCTGTTTGTACAACACATTGAATTAAATGATTTTTAATCTATTAAGTAATAAAATTACTTAATTTATCGTTAAAGGATTTTAATGAAAAAAGTTTTATTATTGGTATTCGTATTATGGAATACGGTTGTATATGGTGCAAGTGATGATTTTGGTGTGAGTGTAAATGCGGGAAGAGGAAGTAGTATTGATATATTTCGTCTTGGTTTACAAAAAAGTTTTGATTCGATTATATATTCAAATGAAAGTATAAGTCTAAAAGGCTTTCATGAAGTTGGATTGAATCACTGGAGTGGGAATAGAAACAATCTTTGGGCTTTGTCGTATTCACCTGTTTTTGTAATTGATTTCAATAAATACGCATATACAACTTATAGACCATATATTGACTTGGGAGTAGGGGTAGCTTTTTTATCTGAAACTCAGATAGACAATAAAGATATGTCATCAAGTTTTCAATTTGAAGATAGAATTAGTATTGGACTTAGAAAAGAGAATATCGATTTTTATATAAGATATATGCACTATTCAAACGGTGGTGTGAGAAAACCAAATCATGGTCTGAATATGGGGTTAGTAGGTATAAATTATAGATTTTAGTGGTTGTGATATTGGTTTGAGATTGAGCTATGATGATGCCCAAGAAGTACAAAAGGGTGTCCTTCATTTTTGAAAATCTTACATTTTATATCATATAATTTTTCTAAATGGTCATCTTTTAGCTCATCTATTCCAAGATGCTTTTGAAGTTTGCCATTTTTTAGTAGTAGTAATTTGTCTCCATAATGAAGTGCATTTTGCAAATCATGTAGTACTATTATAGTGATAATATCTCTTTGTATTGTAACTCGTTTTACAATTTCTAAGATTTCTTGTTGGTTTTTTGGGTCAAGATGAGATATTGGCTCATCAAGAAGTAAAACTTTTGGATTTCGTATAAGAGCAGCTGCTAAAAAAACTTTTTGTTTTTCTCCTCCACTTAATGTATCGATATCTCTTTTTAAAAATTCTTTCAAATGAAATTCATCTATAATATTTGTGATAATATCAAAATCATCTTTGGTGAGTGTAAACCCACTATATGGTCTTCTTCCAAGATTGAGTACTTCTTGAACACTTAGATTTGTATTTGAGTTAAATTGTGTCATCAATGATACGGTTTGGGATAATTCTATGATTGAAAGCTCATGTAGGTTTGAGTTATCAAGTGTGATATATCCATTTGTAGGTATGATTTTGGCTATGGATTTCAAAAGTGTACTTTTGCCTGCACCATTTGGTCCTATAGCTATGCAAATCTCACCACTATTTAGTGTAAAATCAATATTTGATAATATCTGTTTTTTATTGATAGATGTGTTGAGGTTTTTTACTTCAAAAAGCATTAGTTCTTCTTTCTTGTCAAAAGATATAAAAACAAAGGTGCACCTAAAAATGCTGTAAGAATACCCACAGGTACAACCAAAGGGATAATGATAACTCTTGATATAATATCAGCCAAAAGTAAAAGTCCTCCACCTAATATTGCACTAAGTGGTAAAAGCATCTTATGACCGCTACCAAGAATCAATCTTATAATATGTGGAGCAATAAGCCCAATAAATCCAATAATTCCCAAAAATGATACGGTTATGGCACTAAGTAGTGATGCTACTATCATAGCACCGACTCTGAGTCTCACCACACTTACGCCCAGATTGATAGCACTCTCATTGCCAAGAAGCAAGGCATCAAATTTCCAAAATCTTTGATAAAAAAACAATAAAGATGGCACAAAAACACAAGCAATAATAACAGATGTATAAATATCAGCCTTTGACAAATCCCCAAAAGTCCAAAATAAAGTAGCAGAAACATCAACTTCAGTAGCAAAATATTGTAAAAACATAGTCATAGCACTAAATAATGCCCCTATTGCAACACCAGCTAGAATAAGTGATTCGGCTCTCATTTGGGTTGATTTGCCAAGGTAAAGGATAACAAAGGTACAAATCAAACTAGCACCAAAAGCACAAATAGTAGTGATAAAACTACCACTAAAAATAAAAACACTACTATAACTTTGAAGTACAATAATAGCAAAACTAGCACCAAAAGCACTAGCTTGTGAGATACCCAAAGTAAAAGGTGAAGCAAGAGGGTTTTTGAGTACTGCTTGCATCAAAGCTCCACTCAAAGCCAAGCTAGCCCCTGCAAAAAAAGCAACTAATGCCCTTGGAAGTCTTATTTGTTCAAAAATGAGCAAAACTCTTTCATCCCCATCAATAACTCTTTGTAAATCGCCAAAATTTACCCCATTTGAGCTTGTAAATAGTGACACTACAAAAAATGTAGAAGTCAGAAGAAGTAAAATGATTGATACTAGTAGTTTTTTATTCATTCAAATGTTGTGATATTGGTTTTTTCAAGTTTATCTGAATTGTTACTGCCTAAAAACATATTATAAATTTCCTTTTGTTTGTGTATTATATCAATATCTGGATTTATTTTTGATGCAATTATAAAGCTATTGATATATACATTTTCAATATTTGTATTATAGAAGTTGTATGGATATAGCCAAAAAACTTTATTGTTTTGGAAAGCATTTAGAGATTTGTATAGAGTATTTTTCGATTTTAGCTCATCATTGATGATGTTTTTGCCAAGTAAATCAAGAAATATAATATCTGGATTTATATGGATAAGTTCTTCTACTGATATTTCAATATGACCTATTTTTGGTGATTTGATGCTGTTTGCTAGTCCAAGAAGCTCAAACGATGGGTAATGACTCTCGCTGCTGTTTATTCCTCTCGCACCTTTGAATCCAATACCACCTATATAAAACTTCAAATCACTTTTGGTTAAGTTTGCTAGCTCATTTTCTAAGTCATTCATATAATCTATGAGCTCTTTGGCTCTATCTTTTTTGTCCATAATGCTACCAATCAAAGATAAAGACTCTTTTATACTTTGAAGTTTTGCTTTATTTGTTTCTCCTCCATAGCTAGAGCCATAACTAAGTGCGACAACTGGTATTTTTGTTTTGTTTTGTATCATATTTATTTGTTCTAGTGACAAAAATGAGCCAAAAATAATATCTGGGTTTAATGATATGATAGTCTCAAGATTTGGAAGCTTTCCAGCTCCTCCTTCTCCAATAATTGGCAATGTTTTGATATGTGTTTCATCAAGTTTTGCCCTATATGGTGACTTCAAATCCATAGATAATTCTAAGTTTTCAATCCCTACAATATTGTTTTGTAAATTCATATAACTCAAAAGTCTCAATGCTCCAGGTCCAATGGCTAGGATTTTGGAATTATCTTTGATGGTGACATCTCTATTCATCATATCTTTTATGGGTGAGCTATTGAGCCAAGATACTAATAATGCAATTATTACAATAAATTTCATTTGTTTATTCCTTACATTATGATAGATAATAAATTTTTGTAAATTCCAACAATTGTAACCAATATTTAAAAAAAAAGTATTAATTTACCCTTTTCTTATATGTTTTTGGAACAAGAATTTCTTTGACATAAGTTTTTATAAAGTTTTATTATATTAGAATTACTTATTGAATGACCGTTCATTTATTTGCATAAAAGGAGTCCAAGATGATAGACAAAAGGGAAGCCCTTGTTAAGCTATTTAGCGCAAAAGGGGCAAGAGTCGATACAAACAAAGGTGAAGAGTATTATAACAATCTACAAACACTGATGGAAAATAGATTGAATGAACTCGAAAAAGCTGAAGGTGCTCATAAAACTTCTATACATACAATATTAGAAGCAAATGGTTTGAATAGAAGAGATTTTATGAAGTGGGCAAGTGCAGCTTGTGCTATGCTTATGCTTCCTCCTACCTTTGTACCTACAGTTGCAAGGGCTGCTGAGCTTATGAATAGAGTTCCTATCATCTGGCTAGAACTTCAAGATTGTGCAGGAAATACTGAAGCAATTCTTAGAAGCGATGCTCCAACTATTGATGAGCTTTTGCTAGATATTGTATCTTTGGAATTCAATCATACTATACAAGCAGCAGCTGGACATGAAGCTGAACATCATCTTGATGAAGCAATAGAAACATTTGCTGGGAAATTCTTGTGTGTAGTTGAGGGGTCAATCCCAAGAGCTATGAATGGAATGTATGGAACAATAGGACCAAAAGGGGAGACTTTTGAAGAGCATCTTTTAAGAGTATCTGCAAAAAGTGCTGCGGTGGTAGCTGTGGGAACATGTGCTACATTTGGTGGAGTTCCAGCAGCAAGCCCAAATCCAACGGGAGCTGTAGGTGTACAAGATATAGTAAAAAACAAACCAGTTATCAATATCCCAGCCTGTCCTGCAAACCCTGCAAACATAACAGGAACAATACTACATTTTGTACTAACTGGGCAAGTTCCTGCACTTGATCATCTAAATCGTCCAAAATTTGCTTTTGGTTATAGAATCCATGACAATTGTGAAAGAAGAGCACACTTTGATGCTGGACACTTTGTGGAAAGCTGGGGAGACCATGGTGCTAAAAATAACTGGTGTCTATACAAAATGGGATGTAAAGGTCCTATGACATTCAATAACTGTTCAATCGTAAGATACAACGAAGCAGTCAATTGGCCAATAGGGGCAGGGCATGGATGTATTGGATGTAGTGAGCCACATTTTTGGGATAAATATGCGACTGAGCGACCGATATCAGCTTCTAGAATCAAAGCTCCAACTGGTGGCGTTGAAAGTAGTGTAGATGAGTTTGGTTTAGGATTATTAACAGCAGCTGCCATAGGCATAGGAATACACGCAACAGCAAGCGTAATAGCAGGCAAAAAAGGAGATTCAAATGAGTAAACATATTATAGTAGATCCAATTACTAGGATAGAGGGACATTTAAGAATAGAGGCAATAATTGATGATAACAATGTCATAACAGATGCTTATGCTAGTTCTACTATGTTTAGAGGGATTGAGACTATTTTAAAAGGTCGTGATCCAAGAGATGCTGGACTTTTGGCTATGAGAATTTGTGGTGTTTGTACTGGGACGCATTATCAAAGAAGTGTAGAAGCGGTTGAACATGCTTTTGGTGTAACAATTCCTAAAAATGCAAGATTGGTAAGAAATCTTATGCAAGGTGCTTTATATATTCATGACCATGTGGTGCATTTTTATCATCTTCATGGGCTTGACTGGGTTGATATCACAAGTGCATTGAAAGCTGATCCAAAAAAAGCAGTTGAAGAATCATTTAAATGGTCTAAAACTCCTTATGGTGTAGGTGAAAGTGAGCTTATCCAAATCCAAGAAAGACTTACAAAGTTCGTCAAAGAGGGAAGATTGGGGATTTTTGCAAATGCTTATTGGGGTAACAAAAACTACAAACTAAGCCCAGAACAAAATCTAATAGCAACAGCTCACTATCTTCAAGCACTTGACCTTCAAAGAGATGCAGCAAAACTTATGGCTATTTTTGGTGGTAAAATGCCTCACCCTCAAAGTATAGTTGTAGGTGGTGTGACTTGTGTACAAGATATCCAAAATCCTGCAAGAATAGCACTATTCAAAACGCTACTCAAAAAGTTCAATCATTTTATCAAAACTGCATATTTACCTGATGTTTATATGGCTGGTAGTGTATATGTGAGTGAAGCACTTGATGGTACTGGTGCTGGACTTAAAAACTATATGAGTTATGGAGATTTCAAACTTGATGATACAGGCTTTTATCAAGCTGCAAATCTTTTCCCAAGTGGAGTAGTATTAAACGGAGATTTGAGCAAACTTCATCCTTTTGATCAAGCAAAAGTAACAGAAGATGTGACTCATGCGTGGTATGAAGCAAGTGGACCACAACATCCATTTGATGGTACTACAAATCCTAAATATACAGGATTAGAGAAAAAAGCAGATGGATTTGCATATCTGAAAACAAAAGAAAAATATTCATGGATTAAATCTCCAATTTATGACAACCAAAGAGTAGAAGTAGGACCACTAGCTAGAATGGTAGTAGGTGTAGCTGCTGGTGATGAGAGAATTACTAAGTATGTGACCAATTTCTTGGCAACTTTGGGTGAAAAACTAGGTCTTGGAGGACCTGCTCCTACTGCTGCACTTTTTTCTACTATAGGAAGAACAGCTGCACGAGCTATTGAAACAGAGCTTATGGGTGATGTACTTGTAGATTGGATAGATGAACTAGCTGCAAATGTGGCAGCAGGTGATCTTCATACTTGGACAAAATTTGATTTCAATGCAGTAAGCAAAGATGCAAAAGGATATGGTCTAGCAGAAGCTCCAAGAGGAGGGTTAGGACACTGGGTAAAAATCAAAGATGGCAAAATTGAAAACTATCAAGCAGTAGTTCCAAGTACTTGGAATGCAGCACCAAGAGACAATGAGGGAAGAATGGGAGCTTATGAAGCTGCACTTATTGGTACAAAAGTAGCTGATGTAAACCAACCATTGGAAATACTTAGAACAATACATAGTTTTGACCCTTGTATTGCGTGTGCTGTACATATTATTGATACAAAAGGGAAAGAGTTAGGTAGCTTTAAAGTCGGGACAAACTGTGCAATATAAAGGGGTACAAAATGGCTTACAATAAAATAAAAAGAATGACAGCCTTTATGAGGATAAATCATTGGGTTGTAGCAATTTGTATGGTTGCAGCTGTTATTACGGGTCTTTATATTGCTCATCCTTATTATCAAAGTATGATTGCTGAGGATTCGGCGTATACTTTCGTAATGGCTTGGAATAGATGGATTCACTTTATGGCTGCGATTATATTTGATGTTAGTAGTGTAATAATAGCTTATTTGTACTTTTTCTCAAGATTTGAAAAACCGTACAAGAAGCTTATCCCAAATGGACAAAATATCAAAGAGTTTTGGGAAGTTCTTGTAAATCTTATTACACTTAATCGTGTCAAAAGATTTGATTCAAGTCATAGTGATAGTTTCAATGTAGTATTTTTTACAGTATTTCATCTTATGCTTGTGTGGATGCTTCTTACTGGACTCCAGCTATATGTTCATGGACTTGCATCTGGTCAAAGTTCTATCGGAGCTTGGTGGCCTTGGATGCTTCATCTATTTACTGATTGGACTGTTTGGGCAACTGGTGGTACATATATGGATGTAAGGATATCTCACCATATGACAATGTATGCTATAATAGTATGGGTAATGTTCCATATTTATTATCAAGTATGGAGAACGATTTTCTGGAAAGAGGGTGATATCTCTATTGTATTTGGTGGAGACAAGTTCGTAAAAGAAGAAAAATAGGTTGTAGGTGCTAGATGGTAGGTGGTAGGTTTTTTACTACACTCTACCATCTACAAACTATAAACTAAAAAAGGTTATGTATGCAAAAAACCACGGCCATAGTAGGTGCTGGGACAATTATTTTTAAAGATGAAGGTGTTGGAGTTTATGCCCAGAGATATTTGGATATGAATTATGATTTTGATGGCGATGTGACACTAGTCGATGGTGGTGTACTTGGGTTTCAATTGATGACTTATTATCAAGATTATGACAATGTACTAATCATTGATACAATAAGTATGGATGATGAGGCAGGGAGTATTTATAGTATTCCAGCGGATGAGCTTTTGGGGCTTGGAAGCTACAAACAAAATGCTCATGAAGTAGAAATAGTAGAGATGTTAGAAATCTGTTCGCTTTTGGATAAAATGGCAAATGTTCATATTGTTGGGATTGTTCCTAAAGATATAGAGAGTGTAGAAATTGACTTAACTTCTGATATTCGTACAAAATTTGGCGAATTTATAGCTTCGGCTTTGAAACAGCTAGATATTATGGGTGTACAATACACCAAAAAAGATAAATATACAAATTTAGATGAAATTATAAATATATATTCAAACCCACAACTTCTAAGGGAATTATAAATGGCAATCAAACAAACAATTCAATATAAAAGTACAAATAACTATTTTGCTGGATTTTTACAATCAATTATAAATGAAGCTCAAATAAATGCAAGTGTCGATTTTGATGGCAAAACAATCACTTTGATACTTGATGACACAAACCAAGAAAAACTGGAGTTGTTTTCAAATCTTTGCAATAAATATCTTCCATATTCTTTGTTTTTGGGAGAAATTACCACTACACAAGAAAATCTAACTATCACTCCGACACATTTTGAAAGTGATGATTATAATATTGCTCTTTGTCCGAAATGTTTGGAAATGATTACAAACCCATCAAGCAAAAGTTATCTTGATGATACTATAATATGCAATCATTACTCAAACAAAGGGTTATTCACACAAGATAATACTATCTTCTCAGCTCATTACAGCCAAGGAAATAGTGTACTTGTCACAGTACCTTCAAAAATAGATGAGCTTTTTGTCCTTACAGATGAAGAGAAAATGGCACTTTTTAGTATAGAAAAACCATCTATAAAAGCAACTATCATAGATGAAACACTCAAAGAGCTAACAGGCAAAAACTACATCTGGATAAAATCACCAAGTACCATAAAAAGTACACTTGTAGCACTAAATGCAAAAGAAAGTGATGTATTATATATGTTTTTTGATGATAGCTATCAAAACAAAGCAGTTGTTATCCAAAAAAATATCACATTTTTGCAAAATCCACTGAAACAACTTGAAAATTTAGATGATAATGATACAAAAAATAAGTTTCTAAATATAAAAAAAGAGGCAAATTTCACCAAATCCATAGGGGCAAACTTATCCAAAACAGAGCCAATGAGCTTTTTGTTTGATGATGGCAAAGAGACAAAAGAGATAATCAAATTTTACCCTTTTGATTTGCAAAGTGTGATGATGAGTTTGAAAAATGATGAAAATAAATCAAAACTTCTAGCCAATTTTGAATCAAAATTCCCAAATATTTCTCAAGAACTAAATAAAAGTGATACTAAAGATTTCTTTGAAGCTATTGCTATTATACTTGGTCTTGAAAATGGTAGCTTCGATGAGGTAAGTGATACTTCGCTTGGCTTTAGAGGCAATGGAGGCTTGAAACTTGATACAAATTTCGCTGATGGTGGGATGGATTATTCTTCATTTTTAAGTACTCTTATGAGCTTCAAATTAGCGGACACCCCAGATATTTATCTAGCTTATAGCGTATATGAATCACTAGCTGATATGGTCATATCAATACTAAGCCAACTAAAAGATAGATACAAAATAGAACATTTTATCATGATGGGTGATATGCTAGAAAATAGCGTAGTTTATAGCAGAATCTTAAGCAAGTTTGCTATGAGTAATCCTTATTTTTCTAAAGAAATAGGAATCAAGTAATTTTACTTCAATTACACTGGTTTGTTTTTGTTGAAGATACTCAATATAAGTAAGGTATTTTTATTTAAATCAATTTCGTAGTTGATTGTATATTTTTTAAATATCATATCTCTTATATTGTCGTCCTCAAAATAAATTGATTTTCTATTTTTATATGGAAAGTTTGTTAGATTGGTTATTTGTTTGTTTAGATTTTTATGAAATTTTTTACTTGCAGTTATTTTATCGTTTGCAATATGTTTTAAAATTTCTAACAATTCTTTTTGATATTCTTCTGTTCTTAGTATGAGCATTGATTGATATTATAATTCTTTAAAAAATAATTCAACTTCTTTGTTGGATTCTTCTTGAGTTAGTAGTCTCATATTGCCATTTTTTGCATCATTTCTGATTTTATGTAATTTTTCTTGGCGTTCAACAAAGTAAGGGTCAAGGATTGAGTTTGTATCTTTGGTTATTGAAATATTTGAACTATGTTCTTGAACATAATTTAAGAAATCTTGAATATAAGCATCTTTTACTTGTACTGCTAAAGTTCTCATAATAAACTCCAATAATAAACTTGAGTAAATTATAGCTAAAATAAAGTGAAATTTCACTTTATTTTATTGTAAAGATAAGATTTGTAAGCTTGCTTTATTCTCTTACAAAACACCAGATTGAGCCACAAAAAATGCTTTCCATAAGATTTGGTAATCATCACCATCTACAATCTACGGTTTCAAATCGATTTTAATTTTATTATAATCATTTTTATGATACATTAGAAATAACAACATAGCAAGGGATTATATGAGGATTTTGCATACATCGGATTGGCATTTGGGTCAGAATTTTATGGGGAAGAGTAGGGAAGAGGAGCACTCGTATTTTTTTGATTGGCTTTATGGTGTAGTATCGTCTGAGGGTATAGATGTGCTAGTAGTTTCTGGAGATATTTTTGATACAGGAACTCCTCCAAATTATGCATTGGAACTTTATTATAATCTTCTCACAAAACTTTCAAATATTCCAAATCTTCATATCATCATAACAGCAGGTAATCACGACTCTATATCTACCCTAAAAGCTCCAAAACAACTTCTAAAAGCTTTAAATATTCATGTGATTACAAGTGGTGATGAGGATGAAAATATAATCATACCGATATATAAAAATTCAAATCTTGATGGTATAGTTTGTGCTGTTCCATTTTTGCGTGATAGTATCATAAGACAATCATTGAGTGGGCAAACCATAAGCCAGAAAGAAAAAGTAGCAAACAGCGGTATAAAAACATACTATGAAAATGTACAGAAAAAAGCACTTGAGCTAAAACAAGATAAAAATATACCAATAATTGCAATGGGACATCTTACCACAGTTGGAAGTAGAAGTTCTCAGAGTGAAAGGGATATTTATATAGGTGGAACTATTGATATTGGTGGGGATTATTTGGCTTCTATGTTTGATTATGTTGCTTTAGGTCATCTTCATATAAATCAAATAGTTGGAAATAGTGAACATGTAAGATATTCAGGTTCTCCGCTACCACTAAGTTTTAGTGAATCTAAAAATACTCAAAAAATAAATCTCGTAACTTTTGAAGAAGATAAAATAAATATAGAAGAATTAGAAATTCCACTTTTTAGAAAACTAATTCTCATCAAAGGCAATTACGAGCATATAAAAAATGAACTTTCTAAAATAGAAGATAAAAACTCTTGGATAGAAGTTCATATATCTGATGATAATGCAATGTATGCAAATAATGAAATCAGACAACTTGCTTCAAAACTTGAACTTACACTTCTTGCTGTAAAAATAGATAAAAGCGAAAAACAGCTGAAATCTGATGATTTGAAAGTGATAAGTTTGGATGAACTATCGGTTGAACAAGTATTTGAAAAAAGATTGGCTCTTGAAGAGGTAGAAGATAAAGAGTTTGAAAATGAATTACTTTTAAATTTTAAAGAAGTTGTTTCAAAGGTGCAAAGTCTATGAAAATACTCAAGATAAAATCACTCAATATCAACTCACTAAAAGGGGAGTTTGAAGTAGACTTTGAAAAGTTTCTCAAAGATGAGTCGCTGTTCGCTATTACTGGACCAACTGGTGCTGGGAAAAGTACAATTTTAGACATAATTACTTGTGCATTGTATGGAAGAACTGCCAGACTTACAAACCCAAATGAACTTATGAGCAGACATACGGGTGAGTGTATGTGTGAAGTGGAGTTTGAGGTCAAAGGTAAGGTTTATAGAAGCTCTTGGAGTGTGAGAAGAGCTAGAAAAAGTGCTGATGGAGCTTTCCAAAGTGCTAAGATGGAAATATGTGAAGTGTCATCAGGAAAGGTTTTGGAATCTTATCTTTCCAAAGTGCCAAAATATATAGAAGAGCTGTCTGGGCTTGATTTTGATAGATTTATACAATCTATGATGTTGGCTCAAGGAAGTTTTGATGCTTTTTTGAAAGCAAAAGAAAATGAACGCTCAACTTTACTAGAAAAAATCACTGGAACATATATCTACAAGCAAATCTCGCAAGAAATATATGAAACATACTCCACAAAGAAAAAAGAGATAGAATTGAAAACTACTTCTTTGGGGGCTATAGAGCTGATGACGCATGAGGAAGTGGAAGAAAAAACTTTGGTTTTAGAGAGTTCAAAAGCCCAAAAACTTTCTCTTGATACAAAAGAAAAAGAACTAAAACAAATAGCTTCTTGGAAAGAAAACTTAGAAAAACTAGAAGCTGATAATATAAGATATTCGTTGGAGTTTGAGCAAAAAGCCCAAGAAAAAGAGGCAAAAAAAGAAGAGTTCAAAAAACTAGAACTTGCAAATAAAGCTTTGAGAATCCACCCAACTTATCAAGAAAAAACAATCCTAACTCAAACCATACAGCAACAAACTCAAAAGCTCGAATCTTTGCAAAAAGAGCAAGAAACTCTAAAACAATCCTTCAATAGCAAATCCATAGAGCTAGAAAATACTAAAGAGCTATTTCAAAAACAAAAACTTCAATTTGATCAAAACACTCAAATAATAAAAGAACTTAGGGTTTTGCAAACGCAAATTGAGGCGAAAGTGGTGTCAAACCTAGAAATAGACAAAAAAACAATCAAACTAAAGGAAGAACTAGCCCAACTTTTGCAAATAGATATGAATACTTTGGCAAATGATGAAAGTGCTTTGGAAGTGGTCTTGATGGCTCAAAGTAATGAGATAAAAAAACTCAGCGATGAGCTAGAAAATGTGCTGGGTGAGTTCAAAATACTTGATGAAAAAGCAAAAAATATCACCACAAAAGAAAACGACACAAGAGCCAAACTAACACAAACGCAAGAGCTTCTAAAAGCACTTGATGAATATGAAAAGGTTGTATCAGAAATCACAAAAGAGCAAACCCAAATATCCAAGTGTCACGAGCAGATACAAAACCAAACCCAAATAAACAACGAAAAATCACACCTCATATCACAAATCCAACAAAATCTAGAAATTCTAAAGCAAATGAGAGAAAAAGAACTTCTTATCAAAAACTATGAACAAGATAGAGCCAAACTTCAAGATGGTCAAGAGTGCTTTTTGTGTGGCTCAAAAGAGCATCCATATATCAATCACTCTTTGAGTATAGCTATAGACAAGACCACAGCTACTATCAAAGAACAAGAGCAACTTTTGGATATACAGCGTAGTGAACACAAACAAAATGATATAAACATAGCCAAATTCCACTCAAAAATAGAAACATCAAGCTTAGAAATTCAAAAGCTAGAGCTTATCAAAACATTTACACAAGAGCTTTTTGAGAGCTGTAGTTTGAAGGTGGAGATAGAATGTAAAGTATCATTGCAAGAACAAAAAACACACCTTGAAGCTCAACTAAAAGACCTCATACGAATAAGAGAGGACAAAGATAAACTCTCTACAAAAAAAGAGCAACTTCAAAATCAACTCAACCAAAAACAACAAAATGAGCTAAAAGTAAAATATATTATTAATTCTATTCAAGTGCAAAAAACAGAGCAAAAACAGATAAATGATGAGATAAAAGAACTTCAAACCAAGAGCAAAAGTATCTTGGATATAGAGGATTTAAATATCTTTGAACAAACTATCACAAAAGCCTATGAGAGAATAAGAGAGCAGTTTAATACATTGCAAAATGAGCTAATAAGCCTAAAATCAAAAGATGAATCCCTCACCAAACAAATAGAACAACTCCTACAAAAACAATCAGATGATGGTTATTTGCTTGAAGTGTCTAAAGAGAAGTTTGCAAAGGCACTGCAAGAGTATGATTTCATATCACAAGAGGAGTTTGAAAAGGCACTTTTGAGTAAAGATGAATTTGAACTTTTGGGAGCTAATTGCAAAGCCATAGAAGATAAATACAACCAAATCCAAACCCTAAAATCAGAGACCCAAATAAGACTCAAAGAGCAAAAAGAATTAAACAAAAGCGATAGAGAGCTTCAAAGTATCAATGATGAGCTAAAAGAACTCCAAACCACTATAGACGAACTCCAAAAATCAATAGGATATATCGAAAAAGAGCTAGAAATAAATGCCTCAAATCTGAAAAAACACGAAGAGAAGATAAAAGAGCTTGAGAAGGAAAAAGAGGCTTTTAAAGTGTGGGTAAAACTAAACGATATGGTAGGTTCAGCAAGTGGTGATAAATTTGCCAAATTCGCCCAAGGTATCACACTAGACCAGCTCATCTATCTAGCAAATAAACACCTGCAAATACTAAGTCCTAGATATGAACTGCAAAGAAGTATGGATTCAAGTAAATTGCTTGAAATAGAAATATGTGATAGCTTCCAAGGAGACGCCATAAGAGGTGTCAATACCCTCTCAGGCGGAGAAAGCTTCATAGTAAGCCTTTCCCTTGCCCTTGGACTTTCAGCCCTTGCTAGTCAAAAGATAAGTATAGATTCACTTTTCTTAGATGAAGGATTTGGGACACTTGATAGTAATAGCTTAGAACTAGCACTAAATGCCCTAAATCAGCTCCAAAGCTCAGGCAAAATGGTAGGTGTAATATCCCATGTGGAAGCACTAAAAGAGAGGATTCCTTTGCAAATAAGAGTTATGCCAAAAGGTGATGGGACTAGTGTAGTGATGATATGAGTTGTCTTTGTTTTTTGTAAGAGTAGGGATGAAATAGCCATAAAATCTAAAATCTAAAAATCTAAAAATCTAAAAAATCTGGGGACAGGATACTAATTAATCAAATCCTTGCTCTTTCTTAGGTCGTCCTGCTTTTTTATTTTTATAATTTATCCCTGTCAATATTTCTATTCTATCATAAAAATCATCATCTCCACAAGGTTTTCCTGTTCTTGTTTTTTCTTTTAGGAGTTTTGTTTGTATTTTTTCTTGTAAAAACTCTTTATAGTTTAGTATCTTATCTATTGGCTCATAATTTGACAAAAGTTTATCTTCTTTTACTTCATTCAATCTATATCTTGCACTAGAATACTTATAATCCCAAGGGTATTTAGCCATATATGCTTTTACTGGGTTCTGTTCTACATATCTTAAAGCATATAAAAAATGTGTTTCATCTAAAGGGGTAGAATAAAATCTTTCTTGAAAAAGATGCCCTTTTACTTTTTGTTCAAAGTTTATTTTTCTTGTATAAAGTCTATGTGTTTCACCTATTGCTTTGGATAATGATTCTATATTTTGTGGTATTGCTATTATGTGTACATGATTTGTCATAAGACAATATGAGACTATTTCCAAACCATGTAGTTTTGATTGTGTATATAGCAACTCTTTATAATATTGATAATCCTCATCTTTAAAAAAAATATTCTGTGAGCGAACACCTCTTTGCGTTATATGATGAGGGACATTTGGTATCACAATTCTTCTTATTCTTGCCATTCTTATCTCCAATATTTAGATATTAAAAATGATACAAAAATAAAATCTATTCATTTAAAAATATTACAATTTGCAATTAATTGGTATTCTGTCCCCGGATTTTGTGACTATTTCAACTTTCATTTTAGCTTGTTTGTTCTAAAAAGTTTAAATTATCCGCAGTATACCCTTGTTTGTCTTTCCAAGGTTTTGTTAGTCTTTAGATTGTAATAGTATTTTAAAATTTATCTTATAATATTTGGTATTAAATCAATTAACGTTTTAGGAAAAATATATTCGTTTTCAACTCTAATTTTAGTTCTTCTTCCATTTAATAAAATATAACACTTTGATTGTGGTATTGAAGTTGAAAAAGCTTTTTCAATTTCATTAATTGAATTAAGGTTTAACTCTTTAATTATGCCTGAACTTAATCCTGTTTCATGATATAACTTATGTTCTGGACTATCATTCCATTCACACCCAGAACATGTTTCTAATTTTTCTTTATATGTAAGCACTTTTATTCCTTATATTAAACTAATGAGACTAACTATTTATTGAATATAGATTATATATAAAACAGCCTTAAAATCAATAAATAACATATATAAAAGATGTCATATATTAGAACAACAACAAATCCCTTAAATAAGGTGTTTTAATATTCCACTATAAAAAACATTGCAATTTCAAGGAAAGTTTGCTAAAGCAACCGCTATTCGCTACTTTTGTCATATTTTTTAATTATATTCTGTGAGTGAACCCCTCTTTGCGTTATATGATGAGGGACATTTGGTATCACAATTCTTCTTATTCTTGCCATTTTTATCTCCAATATTTAGATATTAAAAATGATACAAAAATAAAATCTATTCATTTAAAAATATTACAATTTGCAATTAATTGGTATTCTGTCCCCTGATTTTCTGTTCTCTTTTTTCATCGCTTTAGCGATACCGCTTCCTCTTTGTGGCACTTTATTTTTTGAAGAAATAGATTTTTTTAGTAATTTTCGTTAAGAAAACTAAACTGTTTGAGCGTAGCGAGTTTTTAGTTTTTAGAAAATTACTAAAAAAATCCTTCAAAAAGTAACTTGTGCCACGATTTTTGGATACTTTTTCTAAAAAAGTATCGAAGAAGCTAAAACCATAGTTAGATACTACTTTTTAGAAAAGTAGCCAAAAGCGGTGCAAGAGGTTATAATTTTTGGAATTTATTGGGACTTTTTCTAAAATTGTGAAACTCACTTCGTTCAAACAGTCACAATTTCTTAACGAAAAAGTCCCAATAAATTTTAATCCAAAAATTATAAATTGCACCATCTGCGGTATCGCTAAAGCGATAGTTGTTTGATATTCTTTGCTTCCCTTTAAGTCTTAATTTGGCTTGATGAAAGTTTCTTTTTATGGTCTTACTTTTTTTGAATAAAGGAACCCCAGTCTATGACTGGGCTTGTCTTATTAATAAACCAGATGAATCTGGCGTTCCTTTATATTGTTTTAAAGACTTTTGAAGAATTTGTTTTCTAAAATTGTACTTCGTCCCATTTTCCAATTTGCAATTAATTGGTATTCTGTCCCCGGATTTTACTGTCCCCGGATTTTATGTTTTAAAAGCTTGAAATACTTTATTTAGTAATAATTTCATTTCACTCCAATCAAATTCTTCAATTTTAGTTCTGTCTTTTTTACATTTACTTATCTTTTTAAAATACTTTTTTTGTAACTTGCTTTTATATCTTATTGCACCTTGTGGAATTGACTGAGTACTGATTTCAATAGGAATAAATTTTCCTTCTTCTCGTAAAATATCCTTACCTAAATACATTTCAATACTTCCAGCTATACGATTAAAATTTTCATTAGTATCGTTTTCTGAAGGATAGTTTTCTAATAATGGAATATCGGGATATGTTAAAATCACGAAATTTTCTGGAATCTTAATGTTCTTTAATTCATCAAACCATTTTAATCCTTCTCCATCATTATCAAATAATGCAATAATTTTACCTTTATGGTTTATAGCAATAAGACTTTTTATTTCCAAAAATAACTGATGTGCATTACCTGATGCATTAGAAATCTTAAAATCTTTAAAATTGTAATAATCAAATAAGTGAGGATAGAGTAATTGTATTGATTTAGATATTATATTAATATCAGATGTACCTTCTGTTAAGATTGTTATTTTTTCTTGATTTTCCATTAAATCATTTATAATTTTATCTTCAGGTTTATAATAACCAGCATTTACAACTTCTGTTATATCTTGGATAACTAAAGCATTTTTATCACATGACTCTAGTAAAGTTCTGTAGTAAAAACCATCTTCACTACAAGGAAAATCAAAAGGTTCTCCATCTTCTACTAAATAGTTTACTAGCCTTGGTAAACAAGAATCTTTATCTATCTCACATTTTATTAATCTTTTAGTTATTATTTCACAAAATGCATTAACAAAGTCATCAAATTGCAAAGGCTGTAAAAATTCTATTTTACGTGAATATATAAGCTTTGTAAGTTCGCAACAATCACTACATTCTAAAATTTCGGTATATTCTTCAATTAATTTATTTTTAGATTCAATAAAGTCTAATTTGGTTTTATTTAAAGAATAACCCATAACTTCTAATCTTTCAATAGCAATTCCAACTGTTGTTTGATATTCATATGCTATTTCTATATCTTCACTATTTATATTTCCCCATACAATTTTATTTCTATCTTTAATACTTCTATTAAATATTTTTTTATCAGATTCACAAAAAATACAACTTATATTACCAACATAACTTTTTGATGAAAAGATAGGATATTCATCTATTGTTAATGATGTATATGATCCCATAATATTCCTTTTTGTAACCTAACGACTGTCTTGAGAAATAAGTTTGCCCGTAGGTAACTTATTTCTCTCCTAGTACTTGTTAGCAATTTTATCTTCAATGTGCTTGTATGGGTCAATAATCTTGTCATATTCATTTTTATGGATTCTCTTTGATTCAAAATCTATTTTAATATCTTGTAGAAATTTCATAAAATCTGGATTTCTTTCAGATAGTTTATTCATCGTTTCCCAATCAAGATTTTCTCTTTTTCTAGCGTGAAATAAAACTGATGAAGAATCAATATCATCAAGATTTAATTTGATAATACCAATACCAAACGACATTGATAATCTTTCTAGTTCGGATAATAAGTCATCATCATTCGCGATATTAGATGCAACCAAATATCCTTCATGTGCCCAAGTTGAATTTGAAACAGCTTGAAAAAATGATTCTCTGTAATTACTTTTATCAAGTTTAATTTTTAATTCAAATGAAAATAACTTTAGAGAGTTGTTGTCAGTAATTTTATTAAAATCTAATAGGTCAGTATTCCAATCATCAATCGGTAAATAAAAACCAACCATGTCAGGATGTAGCCATTCATTTAAACCTTTTTTTGTAGATTTTTCATGAAAAATTGTTTTTGTATAAATATTTCTACCTCGATTAAATAAAGGATTTGCATTTGCAAAATATGCTAAAAGAGGATGTAATTCTCTTTCGTGAAATGAAGATTTTTCTGTTGGTGCTTTTTGTTCTTTTTGCTCTATTTTTTCAATAATATTTGTAGGTAATTCATTTTGTTTTGATTTTAAATAGAATCTAGCAGGTCTTTTCCCTACTTTTACAAAGAGTGTTTTTTCATTATCTCTTGTATCAACAAATAATTGTGCACCTATGGTACTCCAAGGTGTTGCTCCACGAGATTTTAATTCTTGGTCAAGTGCTTGTTTTACTCCCTCATCCCATATTTCTTGTGGTGTTAATGGTATGTCAGATTTTGTCAAAACTTCTTTTGCAAAGTCTTTAAAAGTTATTGCCATATTAATATTCCTTTTGTATTGCTAACTATTTATTGAATACACATTATATATAAAACAGCTTTAAAATAAACAAATAACATACACAGAATATGTTGTATATCAAAATAAAGACAAACACTTTAAATAAGGTCTTTTTTAACATTTCAGTATAAAAAACATTGCAAAAGTAGCGAATAGCGGTTGCTTTAGCAAACTTTCCTTGAATATGTCATATTTTTTAAATAAATTTTAAGTTTATGATATAGTTTTTATGTTCATTTATTACCGATATTTAGATGATAATAGTACATTATGTATTTATATTAAGGTAATATCGTGATCTTGTGCTTGCACTCTCTTTGAGAAACCTACATTTTGTTAAATTTATTGGAGGTGTATTTTGGGTAAAAAATTATTAGAAATTATGGCTGATAAAATCAGATTTAAACACTATAGCATAAGCACAGAAAAAACTTATGTATATTGGGCAAAAAGATATATACTTTATCATAATAAAAGACATCCCAAAGATATGGGCAAAATTGAGATAGAACAGTTTATTACTCATCTTGCAACAAAACTAAATGTAAGTCCAACTACACAGAACCAAGCGTTCAATGCAATATTATTCTTATACGAGCAAGTTTTTGCACTAGAACTAAATACTTCTATCCGCAATATGAAGCCATTTGTATCCAAAAACAGATACTTATAGTATCTACTTTCACATAAGGCACAAACTATACTATTAGTATCTAAAAACAGATACCAAAAAACAAACTCTACAATCTTAAGTTTATACCATTTTAATAAAATATTAAGCCACAATAGATAATATATTAGCTATAATAAACAAAATAAATACTTAAGAGCTAATATGTTATCTATAAATATTTCAACACCTTTTTCTATAATGAATCAACTAAAAGATAAATTCAAACAACGAAGACTTGCTTTGGATTTGACTCAAGAGGGGTTGAGTAGTAAAAGTGGGGTAAGTCTAGGGAGTATCAAGAGATTTGAATCTACTGGGCATATTTCTCTTGATTCTCTTTTGAAAATCTCTTTGGTGCTTGATTGTTTGGATGATTTTCAGCTTATTGCAAATCCAAAACAAAAACCGATATTTTCACTAGACGATATTTTAAAACCAGATAAAAAACCAGTCAAAAAAAGAGGAAGTATCAAATGAGTACAAAAAGTGTAAATGTTTACTTCAACAATAAATTCAATAAGCATTTAGTAGGTAAGCTTGTTTACAAAGATAAAACTATATATTTTGAGTATGATAAAAGTTTTTTACAAAAGGGGATTGAACTATCACCTTATAAATTACCTCTAAAATCTGGAGTACATATCTGTGATGATAGAGTTTTTGATGGATTATTTGGTGTTTTTGCCGATAGCTTACCTGATGGATGGGGGAAGTTGCTTATAGATAGACACTTGATGTCACAAGGTGTTAATTTTTATGATATTACGCCACTTGATAGATTGATGCTTATAGGTCATTTTGGAGTAGGAGCATTGAGCTATGAGCCTATACAAGAGAGTATATCAGCACCAAATCAACAAATAATTCTTGATACTTTAGCATATTCTTCGCAAGAGATTCTAAAAGGGACAAGTGCTTCAATGATAGATACACTCATAGCAATAGGTGGTTCAAGTGCAGGTGCAAGACCAAAAGCTATGATACAACTCAATTCAAATCTTGATATTATACACGGAGCACAAAAACTTCAAGAAGGCTACGAACACTATATGGTCAAATTTCCAAGCATAACAGACCATACACAAATAGGAAAATTAGAATATGTTTACTCTCAAATGGCAAAAGATTCAGGTATTGATATATGTGATACAAAGTTGCTTCACGGTGAAAAGAACTCATATTTTGCAATAAAAAGATTTGATAGAATCAATGATGAAAGGGTACATATACACTCTGTCGCAGGGCTTGTACATAGTGACTTTAGAATTCCTAGCTTAGATTATGATGATTTACTTACTTTGACGCTAAATCTAACAAAAGATACAAATGAACAACTAAAAATGTTTAAACTCTGTGTTTTCAACCTACTCACTCACAATAGAGATGACCATGCTAAAAACTTTTCTTTTATATTAGATGACTCATATAATTGGAAACTCAGCCCAGCTTATGACTTGACATTTTCTTTTGGACCTGGAGGCGAACATAGCACTACTTATCTTGGGGTTGGAAAAAATCCATCAATCAAAGAACTAGAAAAATTAGCATACAAACACTCTATAAAAAATGCCAATCAAATCATAGATGAAATCAAAAGCATAATATCAAATTTCAAGAACTATGCAAATAATATAGATATGTCAAAAGATTTATCAGATGAAGTATTTAAGAACTTTCTTATATGAGTTGAAATACTATAAAAATCCCTAACCTACAATTAACCGACAATAAACTATAATCTCACTAAACCAAACATGCCTCAAAAGGCAATTTATGACAACAATAAAGTAAGGCTATGATGACTAGATACAAAATACAAATCAGCGGTATTGTTCAAGGGATAGAGGAATTAGAACGATAGATTTAAGCTAGAAAAATCTAGCTTAAAAACTCTCCCATTCATCATTTTTTGATGATTGTTTTGGTGTGAATTTTTGTAATTCAGGCTTATGTATATTTGATTTTGTTTGAGTTTGTGGAGTTGAGTTTCCTGAAACTTGAGTTTTTAATTCTGAATTTGTATTTAAAATTTCATTTTTCCCAATAAACTCTTTTTTAATAGCATCTTCAACTATCTCTTTTGCTATAGCATCTGTTTGAATAGCTATATCTTGAGTTTGACTTGCTATCATCGCATTTTGTTGGGTTTGTTGGTCTAAAGAGGCTATGGCATCATTTATTTGTACAATTCCAGCTTCTTGTTCTTTTGAAGCATTTGATATTTGATTTATCATATTGGTTGTTTTTGTGATATTGCTTAGAAGTTCTTCATATCCTTGAATCATTTCATTGCTGATATCTTTACCTTGGTTTGCTTTAGATGTAGCTCTTTGCACTATGTCTTTTATCTCTTTTGCAGCTTCTGCACTTCTTGAAGCTAGATTTCTCACTTCTCCTGCAACTACTGCAAACCCTTTTCCAGCTTCTCCTGCGGTGGCAGCTTCAACTGCAGCATTGAGTGAAAGAATATTTGTTTGGAATGCTATCTGATCTATTACAGCTATTGATTCATTGATAAGATTTACTTGGGAAGTGATATCATCCATGGCTGTTGTAGTGTTTCTTGCCATTTCTTGCCCTTTTTCCGCTGAAAGGCTTACTTGATTTGAGTAAGTTGACATTTGAGATATGCTACTTGTATTATTTGAAATAGTACTTGTTATCTCTTCAAGTGCTGCTGCTGTCTCTTCCAAAGAGGCTGCCGCTTCATTTGCACTTTTATTTAGTATCTTAACTTTCGCACCTAAACCCAAGCAATTTTCCAGTAACATCCCTTAGTACATCAATAATAGTAGTAAAATCTTCATTTCTATTGACAACCTCTTCAATTTTTGCAATCTCATCCATAATTGCA
>Ga0265295_1000783_pt1 | contig 60597 bp, 53 predicted proteins | sample Munlansysbiofilm_FD_192503 | JGI IMG/M metagenome (GOLD analysis project Ga0265295, IMG submission 192503) | Leachate microbial communities from a municipal landfill in Southern Ontario, Canada - Methane capture system biofilm | ecosystem: Engineered > Solid waste > Landfill > Unclassified ... | reverse complement strand
CTGTATTTGTCAACCGAAAACTGTACCATATTCCAATCGAAAACTGGTCCACTTAAGAAAAAAATTAATTGGTCTTTTCTAACCATTCTTTAGTTTCTTTTATTCGATAAGAGCTTCCATTCATGTTTATAACATATGATTTATGGGTCAATCTGTCTATTAATGCTGCTGTTAATACTTGATCATTAAATATTTCATTCCATCTATCAAAGGATAGGTTTGTAGTTACTATTGTAGATTTTCTCTCTGCTCGAAGGGAGAGAAATGTAAACAATAACTCACTCCCTTCTTTATCAAATGAAATATATCCTAATTCGTCTGCGATTATTAAGTCGTATTTTTCAAATCTCTTTTCAAATGTATACAGCTTTTTATCACTCCTAGATTCTTTTAATTCATTTATTAGTGAAGATATTGTTGTGAAATACACCTTATATCCCATATTGCAAGCATCTATACCTAGTCCTATCGATATATGTGTTTTGCCTGTGCCAGGATTTCCTGCTAGTATTATGTTTCTACCTTCTTCTATGAAACTCAGCGTTTTAAGCTCCCTATACTTCTTTCTAGCATCTTCTGGTAGATAGTCTAGTTGTAGTTCGTCTAAGTGTTTTTTATATGGGAATCGTGCGTTTTTAATTCGATTTCTCTTACCATTTTCTTTTCTCATATCGTAAGCTTCTACAAGTATATCTCTTAGAAATTCTTCATAGGACTTATCTAATTTGTACGCTTCTTCAATTTTCATCTTGAGGCCTTGATTTATTCCTGGTATTTTCAACTCTGATACATATTTTTTAATTTCACTTATTGTTTCATTCAATTTTCATAACCTCCCATTGGTTTTAGCTTAAACAGATCGTTTAATATTGCTATCTGGTCTATTGATGCCTTTTGTATTGAGATATCTTTAGTTTCTAAGATGTTTTCTTCTCTTGGGAGTTTGAAAATTATGTTTTTAATATTATCTGTATTTACTATTTCTCTTTTTATCTTTGCTAATTCCCTCACTGCTTCTAGTACACTTTCTAAGTCTTTTTCTTTAATTAGTTCTAATAGTACTATGAAATCTTTTGGGTTATTGGTATAATATTTATTATATATTTCTTGAAGCTCTGGACTTAGCTGGTGTCTGCCAACACTAGAATGCAATGCTCCGGGCTTCTTTTTTAATGTATGGATAAAGTGATTTATATCTACGCTCCAATGATGTGCTAAGTATGATCTTTTATGCTCTGCTATCTTTTGTTCTTTGTAGTATACTTGTATTTCTTGTGGATATACTTTTGCCATTACGAATTTCCCTACTAAATAATCCGGTACTGAATACTTGTTTTGGTCTATATTTATTACACTATATTTGCTCACCCGTGCTTCTATTCTTCTAGAGGTATCATAGGATGGTTTTAAAGGTAGAAGGTAGGCTGCTTCTTCTTTTAATATATCTAAAGGACTTTTGTTTTGGAGCCAATTTCTCTTTTTTGAATTTAATTTGGATAGTTTACTTTCTAGCCACTGGTTTGCTTCTCCTATCGTTTCAAAGTCTGTCCTTGTTGAAAAAGCCTTTCTTCTAACATATTCTATACCTCTTTCAACATGGCCTTTTTCATTTCCACTGGCTATATTGCAAAACCTATATTTAAACCCGTAGTACAGTGATATTTTGATTAGATCTTCTGTTGCTTCTTTTTCATTTTTCCCTACGAATTTTCTAACTGCTTGTTTCATATTGTCATAAACTATCTCTTTATGAACTCCACCTATTTTATTAAATGCATTTACATGTATATCTAAGTAGTTTTCCATCTTTTGATTCTGATAGAGTTTTGCATAATGGTATGGTGCCTTTGCAGTTGTGAAAAGACCCATTTGAAAAGTCATAGCTTTACCTGCAATTGTGAGTTTGACTTCGCCCCAATCAAATTCTAATACTTCGCCTGGAGCATATTCTTGTCTTATATATGCTTCTTTTATTTTATGGTTCTCTTTAATGTAGTTACAGACTGTTGAGTAGCCTATATCATAGCCTTTTTCAACTAGGTACTCGTGGATATCTATGTTCTTCATTAGTTGCTTAGATCTTCCTATTAGTTTTTTCTTCTCATTTTCTGCTAAGAGATTATTAATTTCTGCTACTACTTGATCTGTTAGTTTAACTTTTAATCTACTACTTGTATCATACTTTGGTTTGGATGATAATTCTTCTATTAAGAGTAGAATCTCGCTTTTGTTAGCATCTTTATTGTTTTCTAGACCTTCTATTTCTGTGTATTTAGATTCAAATTCATTTATGTACTTCGCCACTGTTGTTCTTGAGATTTTCAGCTCTTTAGTTATTTCTCTTTGAGATTTATTGCCTCTAAAATACTTCATTAATATCTCAGCTTTTATATCCAACTTTATCAACCTCCTACCCCCTTTAAAAAATACTTATAGGGGAATTATATTCTATAGGTGGTCTAGTTTTCAACTGGAATGGTGGCCTACTTTTAGATTAGCATATACAATTGCTAAATTCATCAAATGGATAAACATGAGTTAAGGTAGTATCTGTTATAAAAGACATCCTCATAACAACATCATTTGATGAATCGAATATTCCCTTTGCAAAATAATTGAATTCACTTTGGGAAAAATCTGGATGTAATTCAACATGTGATTTTAATCCATTTACTGCAATCATTCTCGAAGTAATCAAGTTTTCAAGATTAGATTTTACCATAAATAGCTTATCTTGAGTTTCCTTAACTTGATTTTGATAACTTCTATTGTATTCTATAGTTGCTGTAAAAATAAATAGAGACATCACCAATATGAATATCAAAAAAGTAACTGTAAATTTATTCTTCGAATTCATACGGCAACCTCCCAAAATAGATTTTTTTATAAATATTTAATAGACTGGCAACAAAATGTATAATCATGTTATTCTTTATTATATCTTAAACTGTTAAAAATTTCACTAATATATTAATACTATCGATATAAATGCTTAAATATCATAAAAAACGCTAAATTATACCCAATCTATACTCCACTCTGGAGGCATTAAATTTTTGTATAGGTTCTTTTTGTATCTATCATCAATTAATAAAATTGATCCCTTGTCTTCTTCTGTTCTTATAACTCTCCCTGCAGCTTGCAATACTTTATTCATCCCCGGATAAGTATAAGCATAATCAAATCCTTCTCCAAGCGTAGATTGGAAATAATCCTTTATTATATTTCTCCAAAACCCAACAAGTGGCATCCCAACACCAACTACAACTGCACCAATAAGCAATTCCCCAACTAAATCAATCCCCTCTGAGAATGTCCCCCCTAATACTGCAAATGCAACCAAGTCTTCACTTTCATTAAATTCATCAAGAAAATCTTCTTTCTCACTTTCATTCATTCTACCAGTTTGTATTATTGAATGTACATTGGGATGATTTTCTTTGAAAATCTCATAAACTCGATTCATGTAATAATATGAAGGGAAAAACACTATATAGTTACCTTCTTTATTCTTAATAAATTGATAAATATTATCTTTTATAGCTTTATAGGTTTTTTCTCTATCTTTATACCTTGTTGATATAGTAGCATTGATTCTTATATTTAGGTTTTCTCTTGGGAATGGTGAATTCAGTCTTATATGGTAATCCCCTGCTTCTTTTCCTAAAAGATTCATAAAATAATCCATTGGAGATAAAGTCGCTGAAAAAAAGATTGCTGAGCTTCCTCTTTTAAGGGCTCCTCTTATATTTCTTGATGCATCCACACAATATAATGTAAGAATAATATCCTTATCAATCTCTTCAATTGTTGTTACAAAATCCTCATCGTACAAGTCTGATATCCTAATAAATCCAATTAGTTCAAAATAAAGATCAACTACTTCTTCATAACCAACAGAACCCTTCTTTTCAACGAGATAGGCTTCAATCAGTGAAATAATTCTCTTTATTGGAAAATACAATTCTTCAATTTCTTCTTCTTGGTAGTATCCATTTTTAGAATCCCCGGCTTTAGCTTTCTCATTTATAATCCGAACTACTTTGTAAATCTCATCATACAGCTTCATTGAAAAGCTCTTAACTATTTTTCTAACTTCCATCAGTTTCTTTTTAGATATATTTGCTGAAAACATCTCTCTTGATCTATCCACTAAATTATGAGCCTCATCAATTAAAAAAGCATAATTAGTTTCGTTTACATCAAAAAATCTCTTTAAATAAACTCTGGGGTTGAAAACATAGTTATAATCACAAATTATCAAATCTGCCCACAAGCTTACATCTAGCTGAAATTCAAATGGACATACTGTATGCTTTTTTGAATACTCAAGAACCTTCTCCATAATAAATCTATCTTCATTCTCGAAAATATCAATTATAGCATCATTAACTCTATCGAAATGCCCCTTCGCATATGGGCAATCTTCCGGGTTGCATTTAACTTCTTCATTTAAACAAATTTTTTCCTTTGCAGTAATAACAATCGCTTTACATTTAAGCCCTTTTCTTTTTAATATCTCCAGTGCATAAAGAGGAGCTTCTCTAGTAATAGTTTTTGCGCTAAGATAAAAGATCTTGGATATTTGGTCTTCCCCCATAGTTTTAAGAGCCGGATAGATAACTGATATTGTCTTCCCAATACCCGTAGGTGCTTGTGCATATAGTTTTTTGCCTTCCTTTATGGTTTTATAAGCTGCAACAGCAAGCTCTCTTTGTCCTTTTCTATAAGTTTTGAATGGAAAATCTAGATTTTCTACCGAATTATCTCTTTTTTCTATCCAATCAAAAGTTACACTCGCCCATTTCACATATCTTTCTAGAAGATTTAAGAAAAATCCCTCGAGCTCATAAAAATTCATAGTTCTTTTAAATTGCTTTAATTTTTCAGTCTCTAAGTGAAAATAAGTAAGCTGTACAATAAGGTGATCTAAACTATTTTGATTTGCATAAAAATATCCATAACAAATAGCTTGTGCCCAATGCCTTGAATTAAAATCAACATCTATTGATTCTAAATCCCTATTCGTGCTTTTTATCTCATCTATAATTACTTCATTATCTCTAAATAAAACTCCATCCGCCCTACCTTCAACCTTAAATTGAAACTCCATGTACTCTAACTCATGTTTTAGTGTAACTTCACTTATGTCATTTTTCCCATAAGTTTTCTGAACCTTTTGATGTGCATATGTCCCTTCAAGAGCTCTCGACATAGATCTGAATTGATTATCAATATCTCCAGAGCGCATAACATATTCAACTAGATTTCTAACAGAAATATTGATTTCTCTTTTCATTTTTTTACCCCTCGTATTTAAATACTTCCTTAATTTGTTCTGGTCTAATCTCCCAGATATTAGCTTGCACAATAAATATATTCCATCTCTCTATTTCAAAGATTCTCTGCCAACTGTCCATAACCCTCTTTTTTTCTAGGGGATAAAAATGAGAAGTTTTTCCCTCAATAAAATTAAACTGATCTTTAAAACCTTTACTCTTTAATTCTTTTACATACTCCTCCTGATCAGCATCATCTTTTGGAATATATATATGATTTAAAACATGGTCCCATTTTGCGCCATCAAAATATATTATATCTTTCTTTGGAATTTCAATTTTATAGCAAACATTCCCCTCAGTTGGCCTAAGCATTGAATCTTCACTTATAGAACACCAAATAGGAAACTCTACTTTCTCAGGAGTTGGAACCCTTTTTGATGCTTCATTTGTGAACCATCTATACAATGAAATAAAATGATAGGAAATATCCCCATAATTGGCTTCAATATATTCCTTTTTATTTCTAAATACTCCATATTTTTCTAAATCCAAAAGACTGCGTTCATCTTGTCTGGTCCAAAGAATCGTCTTTTCTTCAGTCATCTTTAACCCTCCCTTTTTCTTCATAAGTTATATATTTAATACACTTCTTTATTTGAATTGTTTTGTGTATAATTAGATTATATCAAGGAGGTCTACCATGGGACAAGTAGGAATATCAAAATGTGAAAACTACGAGTATAAAAAGGTTATAGAAAATGTAAATTTATTATTATCTGATTTAGATGTATTAAAAGATTTAAAACCTGGAAAAATTTTATTAAAAACTAACTTGCTTAAAAAAAACGTTCCAGAAGATGGGGTTACTACTCATCCATTTGTAATTGAAGGTGTTGCACGCTTTCTTATTAATAAAGGTTTTGAAGTTATAATAGGCGATAGTCCAGGTGGCCCTTTTAATGCAATGATTCTTAAATCAATCTATGATGCTTCGGGTATCGCACAAGTAGCTGAACGATGTGGATGCGAGCTTAATTATAATACTGACATTATTGAAGTTAAACCTCCTAATTCTATGCTTATAAATAATCTTAAACTTGTGAAAGCCTTTACCGAAGTCGATTACGTGGTTTCATGTGCAAAACTAAAAACTCATACAATGATGACATATACAGGAGCTGTCAAAAATCTATTTGGAATGATACCAGGCATTACAAAAGCAGACTATCATCTTAAAATGAACGATCCTGATAATTTTGCAAATATGCTAATAGATATATGTGATTATGTAAAGCCAGTTTTTTCTATTATCGATGGAATTGAATCCATGGAAGGTGATGGACCATCCAGTGGAGATATCCGAAAAACAGGTCTTTTACTAGTTGGTGAGAGTCCTTATGAACTTGATTTGATTGCCTGCAAGATTGTAGGTATTGAGAATGTTCCAACAAATTTACATGCGCAAAACAGAAACTTGCTAACGGTAAATATAAATGATATAACATTATATGGAGTCCAATTGGAAGATATTAATGTAGAACCTTTTAAACTTCCAGGCTCGACTCATGTTAACTTTGTAGAGGGTAAAATACCTGCTTTTGTAGTAGATTTCTTACTCGATAAAATCCGGCCTTATCCTAAAGTAATACAGAATAAATGTATTGGCTGCGGAATATGCGCAAGTAATTGTCCTGCGAAGGTAATAAACATTGTCGATAAAAAAGCTGTAATAGATACCACTGGTTGTATTAGATGCTTTTGCTGTCATGAACTCTGCCCCGAAAGGGCAATCGGAATAAAAAGACATCCATTAAACAGATTAATATTTGGAAAATAGAAAGGAGCAATAAATGAAAGGATATAATTTAGAAGATGATAATACGTTATTATTAATGATAGATATTCAAGAAAGATTAGTTCCTGCAATGAATAATGGCGAAAAAGTTGTAGCAAATGTAAAGACATTACTTACAGCTTTTAAAGAGTTGGATTTGCCAGTAATTCATACAGAGCAGTACCCAAAAGGATTAGGAAATACAGTGTCACAATTAACAGAATTCACCAAATGCACACCATTTGAAAAAACTCAGTTCTCAGCATATACAGACGATTTAAAGACTACCATATTTAAAAGCGGTAAAAGTAATATCCTAGTAATTGGTATGGAAGCTCATGTTTGTGTATACCAAACTGTAAGGTCGCTACTAGATGCAAAATATAATGTTTTTGTCTTAAGAGATTGTGTCACATCAAGAACTCAGGAAAATTATGAAAACGCACTTGATATGATGAAAGGCATGGGAGCAGTAATTACAAATATGGAGACAGTACTTTTTGATATTATAAAAAAAGCTGGTACTCCAGAATTTAAAATTATATCGAAATTGATAAAGTAATAAATACAATTCACAACTCACAATTTAAGAACAATTAAATGATTATTAAAGATTCTTCGTTACCTCAGATGAAAAGTTTTCTGCCATTCTGAAGAGTATTCGAAGAATCTTCTTTTCTCATTGTGAATTGTGCTCTGTGATTTGTGAATTGATCTACTTATAGCTCAGCTTCTCAACCTTTAGCTTATACCAGGTAAACTCTCCTTCGGGGAGCATCCAGGTTACATGAATCTCACTTGGAATTCTAACCCCATTAAAAACTCCAAATTCTTTACTCTCACCGACACACTCTAGGAGCACCTCTGTTTCATCAGTATCCTTATACCTCATTGCACTTGTCTTTATAACATCATAATCCTCATTAAAGTATAAATAAGCCTCTGCAACAATTCCACGGTGAGACATCATAACCCTAGCAGTATATTTATCTATCTCTTCCCACTTCATATTCTTATTTAAGGCAGCTTCTGGATACCATGATAATTCTAATAAGTATCTTGCAAAAGACGATTGATTTATTTTAACAGTATCCTTCTCATTTACAACTTTTACAAGATTAAACAATCTCATCTCTAATGACCCAACACCATCTACAAAACTATCCATACCGTACATATTTATAAATGGTATAAAAGCTGCTTTTACTTGCCAAACAAATCCTGGCATTTGAATTCCCGCAAATTGTTTGGTAGATGCGAATATCAATTTGTTAGAACTTTCATCCTGTCTCATTTCACCTTTTTGCTCTATATATACGTAGCTACTAGTTTTTTTACCAATAATACCAGATTTTATCAACCATCTTTGTACATTCCCTGGCAAATGTTTTAAATCATTAACTGTAATATCTTTATTTGATGAGATACCTTGATTCATCTTTAAAATATTAATATTCTTATTTACTCTCTTTTTATATCCAATACTAAAAATACCTCTAATTACAAATAAAAGGAGCAACACTATCCCAATTATATAAAGTAGCTTTTCAATTAAATCCAAATACCTCACATCCTCTATATTTCAATAAATTTATCTATTGCTGTTGAATATATATATACCCCTAGAACTTTTTTATCCATGATCCCTAAAACTATTTCCTTATAATAGTTCAATTGGTCTTTATAAAGAAGAATTAAGTTATCTATAAAACCTTCCTCACTGCCCCATTTCGCATTTGTCTTGTAATCTATTATATAGAATCCATCATCGGTTACAAATAGAAGATCAATTATTCCAGATATATAATCTCTCCCTATAACTCTATCAAATATGGTTTCAGTCAATATCTCTGCAGACTCTGACAGCTCTTTAAATTTTGTGTTGTTGATAAAATTCGCTAGTATACTTATTAGCCTTAAATTATAATCTTCAATCTCTTCTTCAATGCTAAACTCAAGAAGTACATCTATTATTGAATCTATAGCTATTCCTCTATCAAAAGAATTCCCACCAGCTTTTTTTAAGTAAATCTCAAATAATCTGTGCACAATACTTCCCCATTCAACTCCTTTAAATCTAGAAATTTCATGGTTTTCTTCAAAAAAAACATCTTCTGATTTTGAAAATCCACTATCATCATGACTGCTAGGTGTAGTATAAGAGTATGTATTTTTACTACATTCTATTATAGTTTCTTCATTAGATAGTGCAAAACCTTCTATAATATTTTTAGCAGTTTTATAACAAATAGACTTCAATGGAACTCTTTCAGATTCCTCTTCAAAAAAATCTTGATTGAGGCTCTTTGGAAGATTCTCCTTAAAATAGTTCATCCAGTGATTCTTCTCATACTCACTAATTAATAAAACATTTTCAGCCCTTGTGGTTGCAACATACTGAAGTCTTAGATTTTCAGCATTATCTTGAATTCTAGCTTCTTGTTCCATTGCATCCCAACCACTTGGAAATCCAACTACCTGATAGCCGTTTTTAAGCTTTAGGAAAACTTCTTTGCCCTTAGGACCTTGTTTACTGAAGTTATCTATATCTAATGGCATATTAGTTGATGAAGTAGCTAAAATTACAACAGGAGCTTCCAATCCTTTTGCCTTATGAAGATTCATAATCCTGACATAACCACTGTCGTCCTCACCTGAGTACTCTAAGAGCATCTCTTTTTCAGTATCTAACTCTTTTAGTAGCATTAGTTCATTTGCAGCAATTTCAAAGCTAATAATATTTTTATTGCTCAACTTTTCGATTATAGAAAATAAAGTTCCCGCTATTGACTTAACTGTTGTTTGATTATAGCCCTGTGTAAATATAGGTAAAACTTCATCCATTATAATCCTTATAAATGCAATCGGTGAAAACTTATGCTTTAAATCAAGATAAATTTTCAAACTGTTAATTGCATCTCTAAAGTCTTTATCATACTCATCTAATTCCATACTTAAATAATCATATAGCTTTACTTTTTGGAGTGAATTATCAATAAATCTTTTGGTATAATCTTCAAGATTATTAATTCCATATGAATTCGTTAATACTGCAGCCAAAACAGATTCATTTAATGGATTTGATAGAAAATATATCAAATCTATAAAATTTGCTATTTCAACAATATCACCAATTCTCATTTTCCCAGCAAAGGAGACGGGAATATTTCTGTCTTTAATATCTTTAATATAATTCCCCATATATTTAGTTCTATAAAGAATAATTAAAAAATCATTATAGCTTAAGGGTCTTTGAATCGTTTCCCCTTTTTGTAAATCAAAGCTCTCAATCCTATAGTCTTCATTAACTGTTTTCTCAATAAACTTAGCAATCCAAAGACTCTCATCAATTACATTTTGTTCAATATACTTAGCATCACTTGCTTTAAATCCGTAAACTCCTTTTAATAAATGCTCCTCTTCTACGCTACTATCTTTTTTTACAGCATTCATCCCATAAAAATTTGCTTGATGAACAATCTCTGCATTTAGCAGGAACTTTTTGGCACCATTTTCCGAAGCTACCATTTCATCAAGCTCTTCTTGTAGTTTAAATCTATCCTCTACCCATTCAACAATGCCAGACTGGGTCCTGTAATTTCGTTTTAATACAACAAGCTCAGAATCAATATCGCTAGTAAATATCTCTTTAACTTTATTATAAAGGGTGATATCTGCCCCTCTAAATCTATAGATGGACTGTTTAGGATCACCAACAATAAATGTAGACCCAGAAATCAACTTCCTCTTATCCCAAGGAATATTTTCATCCTCAGCTTCTCCATTTAAATAAAATAAAATCTCCGTTTGAATTGGATCAGTGTCTTGATACTCATCTATATATAAGAATTTATACTTATCTCGGACTCTTTTTCTAATAGAGGGATAATCCCTTAAAACATTTCTGGTTAAGACTAAAAGGTCGTCAAAATTTACACACATAATGCTCTTTTTCTGCATTTCATAAAGCTTTAAGGCTGGATAAGCTGTCGCAATAATAAGATTATAAATATAATTATACCTCATATCATAATAAGCCTTTAAATCCTTACCCTCAAAGGAAGTAAAAAGCTCATCAAATCGTTCAGAATTCTTTTTTAAATAAGATTTTTTTGCAAAGATTTCTCCACTTGGGTCTTTAATTAACTCATTTAATAGAAGATAATAATTATCCATATCCCTTGATTTTATAACTGCTGCAATCTTTACAGTAAAAGGCTTTAAAAATATGCTTGAAATATCTTCATCGTATTTTGTATATATTGACCCTGTATTATCTATTTTAAGGCCTCTTAGAAAATCATCAACTATTACTCTAAACTCGCTAAAACCATCGCCCTTGTCTATTACTGCTTGGTCATATTCGATTTGGGCATGCTCGTAGTTAAGCAAAGTCATAAAAGCAGACTTTGCAACCGTAATATCCAAACCCTGCTCGTTAATCTTTTCAAAAAGTGTTTGCAAATTCTTTTGTTGGCTTACAAGATACTTTCTCCAAACAAGTTCTTTTATTTCACCATCCTCAATAGGTTCAATAACCTTAAAATCAGAACCAATGCTAGATTCAAATCCACTTGCAATTAGAATTTCTCTACAAAAACTATGAATAGTTCCAACATACTGATCATCAATTAATGCTATTGCTTCTTTTAGAACTTCTTTTTCTGCACCTGATTCTCTTTCTTCACTAGCCTCATATAGCTTTTTCATAACCTTTTGCTTTAATTCGCTCGCAGCTTTCTCAGTAAAAGTTATTGCTGCAATTTCATCTAATTTTAATGGTCTCTTGTATCTCTTATCTTCAATTAATATCTGATTTATGATTCTAGAAATTATAAGAGTAGTTTTGCCAGCACCAGCACCTGCCTCGACCATATAATTTTTATCAAACTCAGTTAAGAGCATATCCCTTAGTTGATCTTCTGTTTTAATCATTCCACAACCTCCGAAGGATTTCTACAAATCATAATATACGGACAATAAGTACAAGCTTTTTTATTGGTTGTTTTAGAATTATCACCACGTTCGAGTCTTCTAAGAGCATCATAAATCATTTGAGCTTTTTGTTCTTTAATTTCATCGGGATTCTTCAAATTATTTACAGACCAAGTTTTTTTATCTCCAAGTTCTAGTGGAAAATCATACCTAGCTTCGTTAACTTTTTTATCAAAAAACTTCTCAGCAGCCAAGCTATATAAGTAATCCTGAAATACCTCTGACTTTCCTTTTGAATCTGAAAAACACTTCCCTGACTTATAATCAATTATATCTATAGATCCATCTCTTAGAAAATCAACTCTATCTATTCTTCCTGATAATTTAATTTTAATATCATCATCTTGAGTGATTATTTGGATTTTCATAGGATCCTTCCATGAAATATATAGCTCTGTCTTCGAAGATTCTATAACCCCATCTTGGAGTAATTTATAGTATTTATCAATGTAAGCATATACAGCAAGCAAAAGTCTCTCTCTTAAAAAATCAAAATAGATCTCCACTAATACTGGATTTTCTTTCCTTATAATATCGAATTCATCAAGAATTATTCTCTCTATTATTTTTTTAATATCCATAGGTCTATCCTGAAGGGCTTTAACTACTTTTTCAAATACAGAATGTAATAAACTACCCCTATCCATATAATCAAGCCATCCATCATATCCAAGAATCATTTCGCTTTCTTCCTCTAAACCAACTATATATCTATAATAATGGGCCCTATTGCATCTGATAAGAGTTTCTATTTCAGTTGCAGAAAATACCCGCTCATTTATATTAATTTCTTTCCCTTTAAAATCCATATCATTTTTAGTCTCTAAAGTTAAGAATTTATCTGGATTAAAAATCAGTTCGTCCATCATATTAAATCTATTACTCTCCTCTTCAATAATAAATCCAGCTGATATTGGATCTTTAAGCTCTAGAAGTTTAACCATAAATGCAGATGGATTCAATTCTCTAACATTATCTGTATCATAATAAGAATAACAAAGAGTTAAATCACCGCTTGCAGTTGACAAAAGTTGAACTAGCTTAAAATGCGAATCGGATTTTTCAGGCGAAGACGATAATAGCTTGCTAATTTCAGCTTTTTCTCTATCATAGAGAACTGGATCTTCTCCAAATGAATCAGGAAAGTGTTTTGCATCTAAACCTATAACATAAACATTCTCTCTATTTAAAAACTGAGTATTATTATAGCTACATGCATGGATTTTTCCAGCCTCAGCTTTTTCCATTTTTACTCTTGAAGCTCTTAGCCTTAGTTCAATTTCATATAGCCATTTTTCTTCTACATTATAATATGAACAAGGACCCGCAATATAGCTTTCAATTGTCTTTATAAGCTCTTCTTTTATCTCAATAGTCTCTTGCCCAGCTTTTATGAAATACAAGTCTAAAATATCTCTTAAAATTAGCAACCACTCATCGGTAGACTTACTTCTGTCTTCTAGTTTAGCTAACAACTTTAAAAAGTCTCTAACTTTGGTATGCATCTCCAATTGGGATTTATATATTTCAGACTCTACATAAGCTTTGCTATGCGCATTATGTAAAAATTCGATTCTTTGAACTAACTCCCCAGCTCCAGTGGTGACTTTTGAAGCAGTTAGCATTTCATAAAATTGATTATTAGTCTTTATTAGATTCTCTGTTTCTATTCCCAAATCAATTACTCCAGATAAAAACAATGGTTTTAAATCAGAAAGAAGGGATCCTTTTGATATATACCAAATAATCTGGGATAAGAAAAAGTATGCTTTTGTATTATCTAGTTTCAAACCCTCTTGTATTGTAACTTTAGCATTAAAGTAACTAGCTGTATTCTGAATATATTCGGTATAATCACTCCCAATATATATGATTTGACACTGATCAAAAGGGAGTTTTCTAGCAAGAATATCTCTAAAAACCCATGAAACTTCATTGTTGTAACCGTAAGCTTTAACAAGTCTAAAATCGTCTGGATTCGTCTGTTCGCCATATAAATATCCTAAACTATTCACTCTATAATCATAAGGAATATCAGATGAAAGAGTTTGAGTTAATGGCCTTTTAATGTTTTCTGGATTGAAAAGAGATAAAACAACGAAGCTTTTAGAAATCTGATTTAAAAATTCACTTTCAAGTAATGCTAATTTTGTGTTTTCATATATGTAAAAGTCTGCATCAATGCTTTCATAAGAAAGTTTAAGTATATCTGCACTATCAACAAATCCGTTTTTTTGAAGTTCTATTTCATAAAACCTATATATCTCTTTAAGCTCTTCTATTTTTTTATTGTTTGCTTGGATCATCTCAGGTAATATACCAGATTTTTTAAAGTCATTTATTACAGTGTAAATGCTTCCATATGTATTTAAGGTAATTATTTCAGGTTTAAAGACTTCAGCTTTTACAAGTTCACCATTCATTATTGACTCAATAATAAACCTAGCGCTTTCATCATTTATAAGGCTCAATTTCTGTTTTTTAATCTCTAATTGACTCATTTCTCTAGCAAGTTGGTCTATAGTTGTAATTCTAGTTCTTAACAATAACCCATAGTTTAGGAGAAGAGTTTTTTTAACTGAATCGATGCTTGAAGATTTATCCACTATAATAATTTTTTCTCTATTTATATCTCTAAGCTCATCTTTAAAAGTCATCGTATCCGCTCCCTACTCAATTATAGTTACATTTTCAACATACATAATCTCACAAGCGCCATTTCCAGTATCATTCCTTGTTTCACTTGTTTCCCACAATGATGTATTATTAGGATTTTTAAAATCAACATCCACCAAATAGCCCTCAAGCTTAATATAATCTTCTTCTTTTAGAGATTCTATTTTCTTTAGGATATCTTTATCTTTGTGTATTATATGAACATTCGCTGAGTTTTTAGAAATATAATCGGCATTTACTGAAATATCAGGAGAGTATTTATAATAGTACCACCTACCATTTTGAGAATAACTTATTCCACTGTCGATTTCATCTTTATTTAAATCTCCCCAAGCCATAGCTAAATCATACTCTGAAATTTGAGATGTATAATCAGAATATTTTTTCTTAGACTTTACAACGCCAGTAAGAGAATACTCAGCTCTGGGAATAAGTTCAACTTTCCCTTCGCTTCCTTCAAGTATTATCCGATCTTTTTCTTTTATATCAACTTGAATAGGCATAGCAATTTCACCTTGGTAAACAGCCTTATCCATAATTAAAGACTTCCCAAAAAGTATCATAGCTATTAAGAGTAACATACTAAGTAATTTAGATAGGCTAGTCAAAATATCATCTCCCTCCAGTTATATAAATTATAACACAAGGATAAATAAAAAAGACTTCAAAATTAGCATTGTAAGGAAGCCTTTTATAAAACTCAAAACGAATAGTTCAGCATTGTAATAAAAAAGTAGTTAACCTGTATGTGGTTAACTACTTTTTTGGCTACTTGTTCATTCATCCCTCAAGATAACCAATGCTTTCTTATATCTCTCTACTCTTTCTAAATCTCTTTGTGTTGGCTCATTTATCCTTGAAATATCCATATTGTGTTTTAAATCTTCGATCTTTACTTTTTTTGCCAAAGGATTTTGCTTAACTCTTTTTATGTATTGAAAGTAATCCTCTGCATTTTCCCTTGTTATTGCTATGATTGCTTCAATTATTTCACCTGTATAACCTTCTTGTATTAGATATTCAACTGTAATCTCTGTATCCTCTAATACATCATGTAACAAGGCAACTATTTTTTCTTTATCTGTTTTCATTTTACAAGCAACGTAAATAGGATGGCTTGCATATGGTTTGCCAGCCTTATCGTATTGTCCTTTGTGGGCATTAAATGATATATCTATAGCTTTACCTAACATAATCCATATCCCTCCCAATTTCCATTTGTTAATAACATATTACCATAAAACATTCCCATCTGGAAGTTATTTACAGTAATATCCCTAATTTTTTCAATTTTTAAAATTAAAAATTAAAGTCTACTAATTTTTATTAATGGGTACTATAATTACGTAAGAAAAAAAGCGATAGGAGTGATGTTATGGAAAATTTTGATAAAAAATTAATTGAATATGCAAAACTTATAATTGAAATAGGTATAAACCTACAAAAAGGTCAACCTTTGCTTATAAGAGCTCCAATTGAAGGTGCCAACTTTGTAAGAATACTTGCAAAAGAAGCTTATAATAATGGAGCAAGCGATGTTCACATCAGTTGGAGTGATGATTATCTTACTAGGTTGAAGTTTGACAATGCACCTATGAATGTGTTTGAAGAATTCCCAAAATGGAAAGCTGATTCAGAAGAGTATTACGCTTTAAAAGGTGCTGCTTTTGTATCTATTAAAGCTAGTGATCCACATCTTTTAAAAGGTGTAAATCCAAATAAAATATCTACATTTAATAAAGTTGCTGCTATTGCAACCAAACATATTATGAAATACACAATGAATAACCTTAATTCATGGTGTGTTGTGGCTATTCCTACTATTGGTTGGGCGAAGACAATTTTCCCTGAACTCAGTGATGAGATGGCAGTGACCAAACTTTGGGATGCAATATTTACAGCAACTAGAATGGATCTAGATGATCCTCAAGCTGCTTGGAAAGATCATATTAATGAATTAAAGAAAAGAATTTCATTTTTAAATCAGCATAAATTTAAAAAACTTTATTACACAGCATCAAATGGAACTCATCTAATAGTTGAGCTACCAAAAGGTCATATTTGGACTAGTGGGGGCGGCAAAAATGTTAAAGGTGATTATTTTGTAGCCAATATGCCTACTGAAGAGGTCTTCACATTGCCTGATAAGTATGGTGTAAATGGGATTGTTTATAGTTCTAAACCTCTTAATAGAAGTGGAAACTTGATTGAAGATTTTAAGTTGGTCTTTAAAGATGGTGCAGTAGTTGAATTTGAGGCTAAAAAAGGCGAAGAGTTTTTAAAAGAAATTTTTGACATGGATGATGGCGCCAAGAGACTTGGGGAAGTAGCACTAGTACCATTTAGCTCCCCTATTGAAAAGGCTGGTATATTATTCTACAATACACTTTTTGATGAGAATGCAAGTTGTCATTTTGCTTTTGGCAAAGCTTATCCTACTACAATTGAGGATGGTACGAAGATGAACGATGAAGAATTAGATGCTCATGGTGTAAATGATTCTCTTACACATGTTGATTTTATGGTCGGTACAAGTGATATGATGATTCTTGGCGAATCTGATTCAGGTGAAAAAACTTTAATTATTAAAAATGGAGAATGGGTAATTTAAAACTCACGGGACTTTTGTCCCGTGAGCTTTTTACATTCTTATTTACCGTTACCTCTTTGTTGGCCTCTACCTGATCCTTCACTATTTCCTCTACCGTTTCCCATACGACCTTCTCCAGAAAGTCCTTGCCCAAATAGTCCTCTATTTTCGTGCATAAGTTCTCTACTTCCATCACATTCTTCGAAGTTAGCTAGGATTTCATCTGCTCTTTCTTGTGTAATAGCTCCCTCTGTTACTAACTCTTCAAGTCTTGCTTTTTTAACTTCTTGCATTTCTTCAATAAACTCCTCTGAAAATCCTTCATTTTCTGCAAGCTCTCCAAATCTAAGATTCGACTCTGTCCTCATTTGATATGCTGCTTCCTCATCTACTCCCTTTAATCTTGCAAATACAGATGCAGGACTAAAGCTTGAATCTGCAAATGCAACGCTCATAGTGCCAAGTACCATAACTACTACCATTAAAACTACTAATTTCTTTTTCATTTAATCTCTCCTCCCTTTCTATATTCTAATTATAGAATAAAGATGTGATTAAAGTATGATAGGAATATATAAGATTTATTAAACTTTAGATGGAATATTAAAAAAGAATGTCGTACCATCTCCAATCTTACTCTGAACACCAAATTCAAATCCATGAGCTGATAAGATATTTTTAACTATTGCCAATCCTATTCCTGAGCTTTTCTTATTATCATTTGCTTTATCTACTCTATAAAACCTATCCCAAATAAGTTTTTGATCTTCTTCGCTTATCCCTATACCATTATCTTTTATTTCAACTCGTATATAATCTACTTTATCTATTATATTTAAATCTACTCTGCCTTCATCTATAGTAAAGTTTAAAGCATTTGATATTAGATTTTCTATAACTTGCTGTAGTCTAACTGGATCTGCATTTATATATACATTATCATTTTCATAATTAAGTGATATTGCTATTTCTTTTCTGCTGGCATCAATCTTATACTTTTCCCATGATGACTTCACGAGTTCAACTAAATCAAAGTCTTCTCGTTTTAATTCTATATATCCAGACTGAAATTGAGAAGAATCTAAAATTTCATTTACCATACTAGAGAGCCTATCTGCTTCTTCAATTATAATATTTAAATCTTCGTCCATTTTTTTTGGATCCGTTGAATGTATATCTCTAATCATTTCTGCATAACCTTTTATTAATCCTAATGGAGTTCTTAAATCATGAGATACATTAGAAATAAGATCCTTCCTAAGTAACTCTACCCTACTTAATTTGTCTGCCATATTATTAAAGTTTTTGGATAGTTCTCCAATCTCATCTTTAGTAGTAATTTCTACCCTTTGTTGCATATTACCTTCTGATATTTGATTTACTGCATAGTTTAATTTTTTTATTGGCTTTAAAAATATCCTAGAAATAAACAAACCAATACTAAGTGTAATAATTAAGAGTATAATTGATATATTTATAAGTTGGGTTTGCATTATATCCACTGTTTTTTTAATAGACTCTAATGGAAGACTCAATGTTAAAATTGTTTCACCATCAGTTAATATTTTGGAATATGCTAACATCTCAATACTATTATTTCCCTGCTTAATAATTGTACTAGCTTCTCCATTCGATAATATAGTCTTTATATAATTATCAGATAAGATACGTCGGTTATGCATTGGCCCTCTTGCCATCATCCTAAATTGTGATGAGTAAAAACTATCTCCATCAAATGTAGATAACCCCGAGCTTATGTTTTTTTCAACTAAAATCTCATCAAAATAGATTTCTAGTCTATCCAAATCCTCTATTTCGTAGATATTATCAACTTCATTTGCAATATTTTTTAATAAATCTACCCTGTTTTCAAAATAATTGTCTTCCAAAAAGTATGAATTATATATCCAAATACTACCTACTGCTAAGACAATTACTACTGTTATTAAGACTATCAATTTAGATGATATTTTAGTCATACTTATCTCTCCGCTCTTCAAATTTATATCCTATTCCCCATACAGTTTTGATAAGGTCCTTATATGGTTTTATGCTTTCCCTTAGCATCTTTATATGCTGATCTACAGTTCTATCATCTCCATAAAAATCAATTCCCCACACTCCATCTAAAATTTGTTGCCTATTTAGGGCTATATTTTTATTCTGGATTAGATAGACTAAAAGATCGTATTCTTTGGGAGTTAATTTTATGCTATTTTTATTTACTAAAGCCAATCTTGCATTGTAATCAATCTCCAGACCTTCTATTTTATAAGTGTTTTCATTCTCAAATACTTTTCCTCTTTTCAATATAGCTTTTAATCTTGCTATGAGCTCTTTTGGGCTAAATGGTTTTATTAGATAGTCATCTGCTCCTAGCTCAAATCCATATAGTTTATCATACTCCTCACCTTTTGCAGTAAGCATTATTACAGGAATTGATGATACCTTCCGTATCTCCTTTAAAACACTCCAACCATCTCTTATTGGCATCATTACGTCAAGTAAAACAGCATCGTATTCTGTTCTTCTTAAATACTCTAGTGCAGTCTCTCCATTATCAGCTTCATCATAGTCGAAGCCTTCTAACTTAAGATATTCTTTTATAAGATTACGCATTTTTGCTTGGTCATCAACTATTAATATATTCATTAGAAAATCTCCTCGTGTTTTATCAATTCCTACACAACATATACCCTTTTATAATTATATACTTTTTTTGTGATAGAAATATGATGTGTTATAAGAAATTCTATTTTATTAAATAAAAAAATCCTTGGATATCCAAGGATTTTTTATGTTTTACTTAACTAATTCAAGTTTTCCCTTTAACAAACCATACATTACTACTGCTACTCCTGCTCCAAATAAACCTTGAAGTATATTTGCTGGAAAGTTTATCAAAGCTGCTTTTGCTCCATACATAAAGATTTCTGCACCATAATAACCTATAGCCATTACTATCCCACCTGCTATTGCAGGCAAAATCGGGAATTTTTTTCCCCAGCCTTTTTCCATTAAATAACCTGCTACAAAACCTTCTAGTCCTTTAGCAATAAAAGTAATTGGAGCATATGCACCCCATCCGAGAAGGATATCTGCCATTGCAGATCCTATTCCACCAACCAAAAATCCACCTTTTTTACCAAACATAAAAGCGGTTAAAAATATTACCATATCACCCAGGTTTAGGTATCCAGTTCTTGCAGGTGTTGGTATCTGGATGATAACTGTCATTACAACAGTAAGCGCCATTAATATACCATATGTTACGAGTCTTTTTGTGTTATTCATTATAACTCACTCCTTATATTGTATCGTTACACTATGTAAATATTTTATTATTGTACCTACCATTATAATAACACTTTTTATAAAGATTTACAACTTTCTTTTTATTGTATATAATTTAATCATTACTTAGGAGGTCTTTAAAATGTCTAATTATTCAAAAGGAGTTATATTAGCTCTTTTATCTGCTTTATCATTCGCTTTCTTGCCAATTTTTATAGTATTTGCTTATGATGGTGGCGTAAATGCACAAACAATGCTCTTAATCAGGTTCACTACCGCATCGATATTAATGTTTACATATATTTATTATAAATATGGAACTATAAAAGTAACTAAAAAAGCCCTATTCGGGCTATTTCTTCTAGGTGTATTTGGTTATACTGTACAATCTAGACTTTATTTTACTTCAATAAAATATATCTCTCCATCAATGGCATCTATGTTTTTATATACTTATCCTATTTTAGTAGGAATTCTTTCATTCTTAATTGATAGGGAAAAGCCTACACTAAATTTATTTATTGCTACAGCGATTTCTTTTATTGGTCTTGTTTTAATACTTGGCTCATCTCTAGGAAAAGCAAATATTGTAGGGATATTGTTCGTTTCTGCTGCTGCTATAGTTTATTCTGTCTACATAGTTTCTAGCAATAAAGTAATTAAAAAAACGCCGGCATTATTATCCAGCGCTTATATTGCACTTTTTTCTGCAATTGGAAGTTTTATCTTAGGATCTTTTTCTGGTGGTTTTGACTTTTCATTTCAAGCTAGTGCTTGGATACCTTCTCTGGGTATAGCAGTTGTATCAACTGTTATTGCAATGGTAACATTTTTTAAATCTATGGAGTATATTGGACCTACTAAAACTTCTATAATCAGCTTAACAGAAGTATTCTTTACTGTTGTTTTATCTGCAATAATTCTTCATGATTTTTTAAGCCCAATACAAATGGTCGGAGGAGCTTGCATCATTTCTGGTGCTTATCTTGTAGCTAAAGCTTAAAGATTATAGCCAACCTTTTTTTCTTAAAAATCTCAACATAAATACCGTTATCAATATACTTATTATCCAAAAACCTAAATAGCTATACTTCCAAGCTAGTTCTGGGAAATATACAAAGTTCATCCCATATACTCCTGATAAAAATGTTAGGGGTATAAATATTGTAGAAAATATAGTTAAAATCTTCATTACTTCATTTGTCTTAAAACCTATACTTGAAAGATAAGTATCTAACATTCCGGAACAAATATCTCTGTAAGTTTCCGCAATATCAATCATCTGAATTACATGGTCGTATATATCTCTATAATAAAATAGGTTTTTTTTATCTATTGCACTAAATTCTGCTCTAGTTAAAGCACTTACTAGATTTCTAGTAGGCCACAATACTGTTCGGAAAAATATTAGCTCTCGCTTTATAAAGTAAATCCTATTTAAGACAGATTTCTCAGGCTTATCTAGAAGCTCATCCTCTACCTTATCAATCCTATCTCCAATCTCTTCAAGTATGATAAAATAATTATCTACCATTGCATCAATTAACAAGTAATACAATTCTTCTCCTAATTCTTTTCTTACACCCTTAGATTCTTCAAGCCTTTTATGTGTATTCTGAAAGGTATCTGTATCGTATTCTTGAATTGATACAACTAAATTCCCCATAAGTATTATACTTATTTGCTCAGTTTGTAAATCGTTCAGATTGTTAAAGAATATATTCTTTAGTACTGTAAAAATATACCCCTCGTATTCCTCTACTTTTGGAATTTGTCTTAGATTTAATATATCCTCCTGAATTAGGGGATGGATATTAAACCTATCACCAAGCTTTTTTATTGTTTCGGTTTTTGACAAACCTATTATATCTAGCCAAACAACTTTATTCTCTGGCAAATCTTTAAGTTCGTCTAAATCACTTAGCTCTTTTCTTTCCAAATTTTCCTTATCATAAACAGTTAATACTAACTTTTGTATTTCTTCACCATTTAAATTATATTCTACTCCCATAATCAATCCTCCAGAATATGATTTATACCACTAAACCTTACTACACTATAACACTAGTATATCTTTTAATTGCCATAAAATCACGAAAAAAAATAGATAGAACAATTCTATCTATTTTAGTCTCTATTGTATTTTAACGAAGCACAAGCCCTTTTGCTCTCTTCTCTGCTTTTTCTCTTTTTATCTCTATGCTTAAATCTTCTCTTTCTATTCTTATTAGCATATATGCTGCGATAGAAGCTAGTAAATCAGATATTGGATATGCAATCCATACTCCCATGGCTCCCATTCCAAATCCCTTTACTAATAGTATGGACACTGGAAGCATAATTCCTAATTGCCTTAAAAGTGCAATTGCTAGAGATGTCTTTGCACGACCCCTTGCTTGAAAATAGAATATAGATACATAGTAAATACTAATTATTGGAAAAAGTGAAATCATAATTCTAAATGCTTTAGTTGCTTCAATAACTATCGCTGGTTCATTCACAAATATCCCTATTAAATTCGGTGTGTATATCATTGCACCTACCCAAAGTAATAGTGTAGTCAATCCAGAATAAAGTATTGTCTTTTTCATTAAAAGTCCTAATCGCTTAAAATTTCTTGCACCAAAATTATATGCTACTATAGGCTGCATTGCTGCAGCTATTCCAAACATAGTTATAAAAAGGAACATATATAACTTTGATACAACTCCAAGAATTATTAATCCTTGGTCTCCTGCTGTCGATGTTAATAATCCACTCATAACTCCCATTAGGATACCATCTTCAGCTTCTATAACAAATGCTGATAATCCAACCATCACTATTGGCAGCAAAAACTTTGGATCTATTTTGTATTTTAAAGCTATTCCATATTTATTTCTCATTTTAGTAAATTGATAGAATGCATATATAAATGCTATTGCCTGAGAACTAGCTGTTGCAATTGCAGCTCCTGAAATTCCCATACCTAACTCTTTAACTAATATATAATCTAATATAATATTTATAAGTGCTCCAATACTTGTAGCTATTATTGATATTTTTGTATTTCCAAGTGCTATTAAATTATGTGATATAAAGACCGTCATACTTAAAAAAATCGTTCCAAATATTATTATTCCTAGATAAGTTGATGCTAAATTGCTTATATCAACGCCTGCACCCATTATTGATATGATTTGGTCCTTAAAAAAGAATATCAAGGCTGATATTGGTAGCATAACTGTTAAAACAAGTGAAAAACCAGTTTGAAGTACAGCTTTTGCTTTCCCTATATTTTTATCCCCGTTATATCTTGAAAATGCTGTTGCCGTTCCGACTGCTATCATAATACTTAAAGCAGTTAAGATTCTTTGTAGTGGAAATACTGATATGAGAGCACCTATTCCTAGCCCTCCTACTTCTTGTCCTATAAAATATGTATCCACCATACTATAAAGCTCTCCAACAAGCATTGATAAAATTACAGGTATTGAAAACTTAAATAGGAGTTTGCTTATTTTTTCTATTCCAAACTCTTTGTTGCTCATAATAAAACCTCCAGTTGATATTATTATCTTATCACGATGGAGGTTTTAAGCTATCCACTGGCTTAGGGGATATTCTATACATAATCTAGTTATGCTAATTTTTCTATATTTCAAAAAACCTAAAATAGTACTTTTTTTTTAAGGGTTTTGTACATAGTTTAATGTATAAAGTATGCACCCACTTGGTTTTATATTAACTAACAGATTGAAAACAGTGGATTTCTTACCAAAATAGAAGCTAATATTTGGATGAACATAGTTATCCAAAAGTGTCCATTGTTCTCCAGATAATCTATCTGGACTCCCCAAAAACAACCACTTATCATATACAGAACCAAAACTCTTATCTAAATCGTATTTGGTAATCTGAAAATCCTTTTCCATATTAAACAGATTTAAAGACATTTTTTTATCTTTTAGTGTAGACTGAAGATTATCCCCATATATATTTTCATCTAAAACTATACCAGGATTATATAAAAGAATTTGAAAACCTTCTTGGGATCGAGTAATAAAATATCCATCCTCATTATAAATGATTTCATCACCTAATAGCGAAAGAAACTTATAGGCGTAAAAAGATGGCTTATTTAAATAATTTGCAGTGAAAATACCCCTACCGCCAAAAAATGTTTCATTATCCAATATTGTTTCCTTGCTTATTTCATCCATCATACTAAATACAAGTCTCTTATCCTTGTTGGTGTAATTAAAGATAATATATGATGCTATTGAAATCTTGTCATAATTATGATGAATCTCTGTATCGGGAAATACCACTGCTTCTTTACTTAAATCGAATTTAAGCCAATTTTTAACATTATCGAAATTCCTTGAAAAATAATTTATAAAATCATCTATAATATAGCGTTCTACCCCTTTAGTTGAAATCACTGGAAATACCTTTTGGTCTATTATAAATTCTATTATGTTTTCTACTCTTGTCCAGTTTATAAATCTTTTGTTTTTCCCTTTATATATATCCATATTATCTGAAAATAAATTGTCTATTAACCCATATTTAAAACCTATCTCTGATTGAATCTCACTTAATACTCTCCGATTTTCCTCTTCAAGAAGTAGAGATATATCGCCCAAATCTATAACCGTAGGTTTGCTAAATTCTCCAATAGCATCTCTATTTAAGTCTATATCAAGTTTTATTATCTTGTTATCATAATTAAATCTTTCGTAGTCTAATAAATAATTTTGAAGATAGGGAATAGCTTCTTTAATTTCTAAATACTCAATTTTTTTCATTCTTTCTAGTAATTTCTCTGATACCTTGTATTTTTTTCTATACTGTACAGGTGTACAATTATAATGGATTTTAAAATGTTTGTTGTAGTATCTTACATGAGAAAACCCAACATCTTCTGCAATTTCCCCTATGGGCTTATCTGTATCTAAGAGTAACTTTGTAGATTCCTCAACTCGTATTTGGTTTAAATATTCATTAAAACTACGTCCAAAAACTTCTTTTATTTTAAAAGAAAGGTATTGCGAGGTCAGAAACTCTTGTTTTGCAATGTCCTGAAGACTAACCTTGTTCATATAGTTATTGCTTAAATATTTCATAATTCTATGATATCTTTCAAGCTGAAATTCGTCTTCTCTAAGGCTTTCTTCTTCATAGAATAGATAGTGAAACTGGTTAAGAAGATGATACATCATATCTAAAAGTGCATCTTCTATTTGATCCTCATAGTCATCTAACTTAGATACCGCTTCATACACTAAAATTGATATGAAACTTCGAAGTTTATTGTACTTCTCATCATCCTGGATATTGTCTTTTGATGAATTTGTATAAAAAAATGTATCCCTTGCATCATCATAATACTTTTCAAAAAATCTTGGATCTATCTGGATTAACAATACTAAATTATCTTCGTCCTTAGATTCTATTCTATATACCTCATTGGGATTAATTATCTCAAGTTCTCTTTCATTTAAGGTATATGTTTCAGATTCAACACCCAAAGTCACAGAACCCTTAAGCACAAAAAGAACCTCAATAGCATCCTGCCAATGAAGGGGATACTCTTTAATTGAAGTTAAAAATATATTTATAGGTAAATCTTTGAGGTATTCTACATACTCTTTTCTCATAATATCCCTTCTCTTTTACTCTTTCAAAGCTCTTTTTTTTGGTTTCAAGAAAGAAAACTTAGTTTCCGCTGCCAAAACAGAAATAAATATAGCCATACACCCAATAATGAATTTTCCAGACACTTCTTCACTAAATATTAATATACCCATTATGCTACCAAATACCGACTCTAGACTTAGTATTATAGCCGCATGAGTTGAAGTAGTATGCTTTTGTGCAATATTTTGAGTTAAAAATGCTATCATAGTACTAAATATCGCTAAGTATAGAATAGGTACAAGAGCCTCTGAACTGATTTGTGTTATTCTCGGCTCAAATGGAATCGCCAGTGCAAATGATAATACCATTGCAATTACAAGTTGTACAAAAGATAAAACATAGCTGTCTACATCTTTAGCAAAAAATCCAACTGCAACTATTTGAAGAGCAAATCCTATTGCACATAGAAAAGTTAAAAACTCCCCATATCCTACCTGTAAATTTGTATCCAAGCTTAAAATTCCAATCCCAATAAAACAAAGAATTGCTCCAAAAAATTCATATGGTCCTGGTCTTGATTTTGTTAACATCCAATAAAAAAATGGTACCATAACCACGTTAGATGCGGTAATAAATGCTTGCACTCCAACTGTAGTATACTGTAGCCCTACAGTTTGAAACGCAAATCCAAGAAACATAAAAAATCCTACTATCAGCCCCGCTTTAATATCTATCCATTTTGTATTTTTAATCCTTTTAAAGGCTATAATCCCCATTGCAATCGAAGCAACTAAAAATCTAAACCCTAATATGTAAAATGGAGTCATATGGTCAAGTGCATTTTTTGTAAAAATAAACCCTGAACCCCAAATAATTGCAACAATAAACAGTGATAAGTCTGCATATAATATCTTTTTGTCCTTCATTTTCTCACCTCTCGATTCAATTATAACAAAGTGTCACATTTTAAACAATCATATGCGTATTAAAGCATAAACAATAATATAAATAGCAGAAATTGTAGATTGCTATTATTCTACATTAATTGTAAACTTATAGTAGACAATTAATGTTAACAATAGGGGGCTTTATGAAATTATCAGTTAAAGACTTATCCAGAATATCAATTTTTGCCGCATTAACAGCAGCGAGCGCTTTTTTAAGCATACCTGTGGGACCAGTTCCAATTACTCTTCAAAGCATGTTTGTTCTGCTAGCTGGTTTTGTTCTAGGCGTTAAAGGTGCTGTTTTGTCTCAAGTTGTATATTTAGCTTTAGGGTTGATAGGACTTCCTGTATTTTCAAATTTTAATGGAGGACTCCAAAGTATCTTTTTACCTAGTTTTGGCTTCTTGCTGGGATTTTTAGCTGTAGCGGCAATTTCAGGACTTGCACATAAAAAAGCCAACACAATTGTTGGCTTTATGGTTTATGGTTTATTTGCATCTGTAGTTCTATATTCAATAGGACTAAGCTATATGACTTTCATCTTAAATATCGTCATGAAAAGCGGACTAAGTTTTTCCACCATATTAAAAATTGGACTCCTAGCTTTTATCCCAGGGGATATCCTAAAACTATTCGCAGCAAGCTTTATTGGTTTAAGACTAAAAAAATCTAATCTGTTTTAAATTATCTTTTTAATCCTTGTAGCTCATCTTTTGTTGCTAAGGACACTTTGTATATTCTATCTGCAATCCTTTCAAAATGACTAACCATATCTAAAAATACAACTCCCGATTCTACGGTACAACTACCTTGTTCAAGTCTTCGTATATGATTATCTGAAAATTCTCTATAAAGGGCATCCGCCTCATTTTCCATTCTAATAATATCTGATACATCTTTACTCTCAAATTTAAGTAGAGATATCAGCTTTTTATGCATTTCATCTATAAGATCGCTTAACTGTTTCAATTCTGACACAGCTATGTCGGAGAAATACAAGTTCTTCTCCATTTTAGTCTCTATAAGTTTTAAAATATCCATAGTATGGTCTCCGGTTCTTTCTATATTATTTATAGAATTAATCATAGCAGGGACCATTATTGATTCTCCATCAGAAAGTGTTCCTTTCCCTAAATCAACCATATACTTTGTAATATCTTTTTGAAGTTGATTTACTATCTCTTCCTCCTTATATACCTTTGCCAATAGTTCATCGTCATTATGTAATAATCCTTGCATAGTAGTTTTAACCATCTCCTGAGTAATCTCTACTCCACGAGTTAATTCTGCTAAAGATGCCTTAAATGCTGCCGCAGGAGTATCTAATAAAAGCTTATCCAAATAAATAGCTCCAGTCTCATATGTCGGGCTCTTTCCTTTTATAAAAGTCTCTAAGAATTTAACAAAATACTTATTTATAGAAAGAAATAAAATTGCGAATAATGAGTTAAACAGCGTATGAGAATTTGCTATTTGTGTCTCTAGCCCAGCATTAGGGGTAACTTTTGATGAAACAAATACAACAAAATCAACAAAAAACGGTAATACAATAGCAATTATTATAACTCCAGTAAGGTTGAAAATCGTATGTGCCCAAGCAGTTCTTCTAGCATTGATATTACCTTTTAAACTTGCGAGCTGAGCCGTAATTGTTGTTCCAATATTATCACCGAGCAATATGCAAATTGCAGTTTGAAGATCTATAAGTCCAGCTTGTCCTAAAACCATTACAAGTCCAACTGTTGCAGCGCTACTATGTACCATCGCCGTAGCAAACATACCTAATATTATGCCTATTATAGGATTACTAGCATAATACTCAAAGAAATATCTTAGAGTTTCGTTTTCTTTCATATATGGAATCCCAGAATTTAATATACCCAAGCCTAAAAACATAAGCCCAAAACCCATTAACGCATCTCCTGCATGTTTAATGGCCTTTTTCTTTGCAAATATTGTAATAGCAAAACCTACACCTATTACTGGTAAAGCTACCTCTGTTAATTTAAAATTAAAACTAAGTGCCATTAATTGAGCAGTTACAGTAGTTCCGATATTGGCACCATAGATAATACCTATAGCTTGAGGAAGTTTCATCAGTCCAGCATTTACAAAACCTACTGTCAACACAGTAACAGCAGTACTACTTTGAACTAAAGCTGTTAAAAAAACTCCACTAAAAAAAGCGCTAAAAACATTATTTGTAAAAAATGAAATCATCTTTCTAATTAGGTTCCCAGAAGCTTTTTCAAGCCCATCACCCATTTTATCTACACCATACATTAAAAGAGCAGTACCACCCATAAGTCCAAAAATCAGTTCTTTCATAAATCCCCCTATGTATTAATAACTGGCAAAGTTAAATTTTTAACTATCCATATATACTTATTATAACACTAATTACTCCCCAAAAATCTATGAATTCAAACAAAATATAATATCAATATCACTTATAATTATTCATATTTGATCCTAAACTTAACAAAAAGAACAGATTACAAATTTTGTAGTCTATCCTATCATTCGCTATTATAACTGAATTGGCTGTACATATCTAAATCACTCATGAATTAAAAATAAAATGTTTCTGTTATCTCTTTACAGTATTTTAATGCTTCTATATAATAGCTTTCTAATCTCCCTTCTCCAATTTCTAGTGTTTCTGAGAGTTTCTCCACTTCATCCCACTCACCTTTTTCATATGCGACTACTATATCTAATATGGGCCTTAGCTCACCTGTTTTATTAATAAGAGCTTCCCTTATGTTTTCTGATAACAATATCCCTTCTAAGGCGTTTTTCATAGGCAAGTCTAATATAGCATCTAAAGTAGAAAAAAGTAGCATGGTAACTATTTCATTATATTGTGATTTTAAATTATAATCGTTTGCTAACAAACCCCCAAATTTTGATCTTATAATAGATACATTCATAAGCTCTAATGGCTTGTCCGTAGCCAAATCTTGAATCATCAATAATTGTATCCATCGTTCTATTTCTTTAAAACCCATAAATAGTAACGATTTTTTTATAGAATGAAATGTAACTTCTAACCTACTATTGTTTATTATTCTTAAGAGTCTATATGCTAAATTTACATCTGACTCTATTATTTCAGAAATTGTATCATAGGAAGGTTCATCTTCTCTTAATTCAGATAATATTCTTAAATAATTCATTTTTATAGATTTTTTATTATTAGATTGAATTATTGCGCTTGGGTTTTTAAAAAAATAACCTTGAAAAAGATTAAATCCCATTTCTTTAGCTAGTTGAAATTCTTCTTTTGTCTCAATCTTTTCTGCTAATATAGTTTTTCCTTGCCTAATAGCATTTTTTATTTCGTATCGTATACTAATAATCGGAGTTGCCATAATATCAAATTTAACAATGTCTGACACTAGGGGATAGTTGTCGTAGTCCTCTACAAAATCATCTACAGCTATTCTGTAGCCTTTGTCTTTTAATTCACCTAATCTTTCCATAAGTGTTTCATCAATTTTCACATCTTCTAAAATATCAATTACTAGTTTCTCAGGTTTTATCATTTCTATCGACTTTGATAGTAAAAACTCCTGATCAAAATTAACAAACGCTCTGGTACCATCAGTAATATTATCAATTCCTATCTCAAACAAACTCCCCAATACTTCTGAAGTAGCTTCTTTTGCTGATACCTCTCCTAATATTTTTGCTGTTTCACTATCTCGATATAAAAGTTCGTAGCCATATACTCCCATTGAACTGTTAAAGATAGGCTGTCTTGCTATAAACAATTTTTTCCCTCCTAAAATACTAATTTATTTACAATTACATACATTATATCGTATGTAAAGACAAAAATCAGGAAATATAGCAATTTTCTCTTTTCCCAATTACAAATTATGTATTTTTACCTTAAACCCGTTTTATTTACTCATATATATTTGATTTTAATATAATATATTATCTTCTTAAACAGTTACTCAAAACCACACTTTAATTCTTTTCTGCTATATTTATCTATATTCGAGCTTTAACTTTACAAAAAAACAGACTACGAAATTCGTAGTCTGTAATATCTTTAATCTATATATAACCGTGTTTCCCCCTGATTGATATCTCTCCAGAGAATAAGTTTTCTACTCCTGTATCAAACTGAACTAAAAGTTCACCTTTTTTATTTATCTCGATCGCTCGACCACACCTTTTTTCTTTACCTTGATAAACGACTATTTCTTTTCCAATAACAGCTGAATTATCTATGCATATCTGGATTGCTCTATCAATATCTCCAGTTGTTAGGAACTCAGTGTAAAGCTCATCAATTCTTGAAACAAGTCTTATAAATAATTCCCTTCTATCTATTTCTTCACCTTTTACAATCTTCAGTGATGTTGCTCTTTCTTTTAAGTCTTCCGGAATTTCTTCTAAATTCACATTTATATTTATTCCCGCTCCAAGAACAATGTAATTAATAATCCCCAATTCGGAATTCATTTCAGTTAATACACCTGCTACTTTTTTACCATTTATAACTACATCATTTGGCCATTTGATTTCTGATTCTATACCAATATCTGCGAAAGCAAGATTTATTGCTGCTGCTCCTAGTAGTGTTAATCTTGCAACATTTACTGGGTCAATATCTGGTTTCAAAATCACTGACATATATATGCCTTTACTTTTAGGTGAGGTCCATATCCGACCTAATCGTCCCTTACCAGCAGTTTGTTCATCTGCAACTACCAAGGCTCCCTCTTTTGTTTGAAAAGCTATCTCTTTTGCTTTTGTATTAGTAGATTCTAGGCTATCATAATAAAATATTTCTTTTCCTATTATGCTTGTTTGCAAATCCTCTTGCATCTCATTAAATTCAATATTGTCTGGTGTTTCTACTAACCTATATCCTTTTTTAGTTCGTGACTCAATCTTGTAACCATCTTCTCTTAGAGCCTTAACATGCTTCCAAATTGCTGTTCTAGATAAACCATATTCATTTGATATTGCTTCTCCTGAAACAAATCCTTTTTCTAAATAAAGTCTTTCTATTATTTTATCTTTCATGACTCCTCCTTTAGGTATAATAATAGGGTTCTTACGAACCCTTTGCTATATTATCTCCTTGAGTTTGCCCGTAATCTTATATTCTGTTTCCCTTAATTCCTCTATATTTGCTTTTCCAAGTAGCATCATTACAATTTTTATTTTATAAAAAAGACTATCAAGATATTCCTTAGCATTTGCATATCCTCCATGAACTAAATATGCTAATAATTCTCCACTAATTGCAGTTATATTTGCTCCTAGTACTATTGACTTTACAACATCCATACTTGATCTTATTCCACCGCTTGCAATAAGATTCATATCTTCTGGAAGCCTTCTGCATTGAATTAAGGCAGCTGCAGTTGGAATCCCCCAAGAATAAAGTTCAGAAAAATCCATCTCTTGATTTCTAAGGTTTTCTATTTCAATAAAATTCGTTCCACCATATCCTGATACATCTATACATCTGACACCCGCATTATATAATCTTGTTGCTACTTCATTTGATATTCCAAATCCTACTTCTTTGACAATAAGAGGTTTATCTATCATTTTAGCGATTTTTTCAATATTATCTAATATACCTCTAAAATCTCTATCTCCTTCTTCCATAACTATCTCTTGTGCCATATTAAGATGAATTTGAAGAGCATCTGCATCAATTATTTCCATAGCTCGTTTTACATCATCTGGGGTTGCAGTACCACTCAAATTTGAAATAACTATCCCATTAGATCCTACTATCTCTCTTACAATTTTAAAGGATTCGCAACAATTCTCATCTTCTAAAGCTATTGTTTGTGATCCCACAGCCATTGGTAAATTAAATTCTAAAGCAAGCTCGGCAAGATTTTTATTGATTTCTGATGAAAACTCGGACCCACCAGTCATAGCGTTTATTAAAACTGGGTAATCTATTTTCTTACCTAAAAAACTACTGCTTACATCAATATCCTCAAAATTTAAATTAGGCAGTGCATTATGAGACAAAATAATATCACCCATCAGGGTATCTCCTCTAAAAGAAGTCTTCAAATAGTTTTCTATATGCTCTTTCTTTCTTACCCTTCTCATCAAAACACCTCTTTGTTTTATTCTTTGCGAGATATGTTTATTTCGCTAAGTAGTCTGGAAACATCTCTTTCACAAGCTCATCTGTCTCTGAACCATTGTATATATAATAACTCACTCCACCAATATATTGTCCTGCTCCAGGAACTGTTGCAGTCTCCATTGAATCCACATCTATCTTATTGGCCGAAAGTGCCCCTTTAACCATTAATTTTAGCGGTATATTAGTTTCTACATTTTTAAAATATGTGTCTACCATTTTAGGAAGTTGTAAAAGATTCTTAGGTTTTATTGTTTGTTTAACAAACTCTTTCATAAAATACTGCTGAGCTTTAGTCCTTCCTACATCTCCATCTGGATATCCAACTGTCATTGCATTATTGTGTCTCCATCTTAAAAAGTCATGGGCATTTTTACCATCTAAGGTTTGTTGATCTCCTTTTGGTATATTTATTTTAAGTGGTGGTTTTGCTGTCGGATCACTATATGTCATAGTAAATGGAACATCTATTGTAACGCCACCAATAGCGTTAACAACGTCTTGTACAATCTGATAATCCACTTTTACGAAATACTCTAGTTCTACTCCTAAAAGGCTTTTTACTGCTGCTACACTAGCCTCTGACCCCCCATATGCATGGGCTGCATTAATTTTATCTTGTCTTCCCTCTACTGTTGTTCTTGTATCTCTTGGAATTGAAAGTAATTTAATTTTTCCTGTATCAAAATCAATTTCTGTCAACATCATTGTGTCTGTTCTTGTACCTTTTGATTTTGTAACATCATTTGCATCTACACCCATCAAGAGAAAAAATACACTATTTATTTCTTCTTGTTCTGGTTCCTCTACTGAAGGATTTTCAGTTTCTAAGCCTATATCCGGTTCAGAAGATGATACATCCTTAAATAATGTATTCGCAAGTACTCCATATACTAATCCGAAGAATAGTAATGAAGATAAAAATATCATAAAAAATTGTTTTTTCATTTTACACCTCATTTAATTTTGTGCTAACTTATATAATACTATAAATGAGGTGTATTTACAATTATTTATAGCCAATTTAAGGATTACAATTTAGATACAACTTCTATCTTAAGATTTTTTCTTGTTTTCAACTAAATCCAGCAAAATAGACTTTTTAACCTCTCTCTCTTTCCCTTCCGAATGCAAATACTCAATTATTTCAAGTGCAAAATAAACCGCTGTTGCTGGGCCTCTAGAAGTAATGATATTCCCATCTTTCACAACAATATCTTCTTTTAGTTGCGCTCCTATTAGTTCTTTTCCAAATCCTGGATAGCAGGTGACTTTTTTACCTTCTAAAATTCCTGCTCTTGCTAGAACTGTAGGACCTGCACAAATTGCCCCTATCATTCTTTTATTCTCATTAAAATCTTGCACTATTTTTATTACATGATCATTATCTCTTAGATTAGTTGCTCCAGGTAATCCTCCAGGAATAACTAGTGCTCTATAATAACTAGCATCTTTAACATCTGTTAAAAACATATCTGCTTTAACTTGGATTCCATGAGCTCCTTTTACATTTATATCCTCCATGGTAGATACCATTATAGCATCTAAACCTGCCCTTCTTATATAGTCAACGCATGTAAGAGCTTCTACTTCTTCAAAACCATCTGCCAAAAGTACCAATACTTTACTCATCATAAGACCTCCCCAAAAGATTTTTCCTTAGGACATTAGTCTTTTTTCTCCTTCTAAAGCTTTTAATGGTGCTATATCCGTAGAATATTCTAATGTCCCCATATACTCTCCATCTTCGTCTCTTACCGCCAAATATTGAATTAACACAAACTTATCTCCCATCTGAATCCAAAAACTTTCAGAGTCTTTTTTACCATCCTTAAAATCTTGCACTAGTTGTTCAACTATATGTGCACTCTTTGGTGGATGACAATTTTCTACTGTTCTTCCTATAATAGCTTTTGTCCTTGCAAATATTCTTTCTTTTCCTTGTGAAAAGTACTTAACCACATCATCCTTATCTACAAATGTGAAATCTCCAGGAATATGATTTAACATTAGGTTCAATTCTTTTGAAGAAAGAATACCTGTATCAAATTTTATAAATCCACTTTCAGTAATTCCTTTATCTTCTTCTTTTTTTACTACATTAACTCTCGTTAACTCCCACTCCTTTTGTGGTGGTATAAGAGTATATCCAATTTCTATTGAGCCTTCATAAACTTTTATCCATTCGTCTTCTGTCAACGTATCTAGGCACATAGGAAAAAGGATACTCTCTTCTTTAAACAGCATATCCTTTATTTGAACAATTGCAGCCTCTATCTTTTCTTTAACATCTTTCTTATTACCAGCGTAATTCTTTAAAGCTTCCTTTGCAAGTTTTATCTTTTCTCTTACTTCATCATCCACTCCCCACATAACTTGCGGTGGTGCTGTTATTCCTGCTTTTTCAAGGTATGGAAATACAAGATTTTCTTTTCTGCTATAGTGTTTATCTATATCCCAAAGAAAATTTATTTTTTCTATTAAATCAAACTTATTATCATCATTATCATTTCCCATAAATTTTTCTAGAGATTTTTCGATATCTTTATCCATCAATTCTTCCAAAGCTTTGTTTTCTTCTCTCAATGTATAAACTGGATGCCCAGGGACTTCTTCTGGATGATGAATTTCTTCTAATGAACCTTTGAATACCTCTGCATGAACATCACATAAATATTGTATTTCTTCTATAGGAAGACCATCTTTTACAAGTTCAACTTCCATCATTGAAATCTCAAGCGGTGAAACTCCTTCTATTACATCTGCAAATTTCTCCTTCACTTCAGATACAGTTTTACCAGCGTGCAACTCCATAATTACCTCTTTTAACTTAGCCTGTTTTACTTTATCAACTGGTTTTTTATCTCTATTGTTAATTAATTCGCTCACCCTATCTCCTCCTTATTTAATCTGTTAATAATATATACCCTAATCCTCTTTTATTAAATAATAAAAAACAATTATTACACTTTTATAAACTCCGTCTGCATAGAATCTTATTTAAATGGGTATTGTTATAATGTTAACACTTCTGTACGTGAAGGAGGTAAAGTATGCAAATCAAAAAAATTGTTGTAGGCTTAATCATTTTACTTGTATTACTATCCGGGTGCGCTCCTGAAAAAACTATAATTCCCGCAGTTGATTGGCAAGATGAATTCCCTGAGCAATACAATTCTTACTTACTGAATTCAGAAACGGAGAGTACTCTTTATGGTGGTTCCGTTCCTATCAATTACTTGGAAAAGTATCCTTATCTTAGAGATTTTTACGATGGATATGGCTTTAGTATTGAATACCTTAGAGCAAGAGGCCATACATACGCACTTGAAGATGTTATGAATACTGAAAGACCCAAGGCTGGCGCAAGTTGTTTAGCTTGTAAAAGTGCAGATTTTGTAGTACTTCTTAAAGAGGATGGCATTTCTGTTAATTCCTTAAATTTTGAAGATGTTGCAAAACCAGAGATGAATACTATTTCTTGCTATGACTGTCACGAAAATACTCCGGGAACATTTGTAGTAACCAGAGAACACTTAAATACTGGTCTTTCTTTCTCTGATAAGGATTATAATCCTAAAGAGTTAGCATGTGCTCAATGTCATGTTGAGTATTATATGGACCCTGAAACAAAAGAAGTTATTTTGCCTTGGCAAAATGGCCAAGATACAGATGCTATGATCCAATACTACGATGGGATTGGCTATTCTGATTGGACTCATCCAACTACTGGTACTGAACTCTTAAAGGTTCAACATCCTGAATTTGAAACATATCAAGGTGGCATCCATGCCAAAATGGGATTAACTTGTGTGGATTGCCATATGCCAAATACCGAAAACGAAAAAGGTGAAAGCTATAATTCTCACCATTGGACTAGTCCCTTAAAAACTATTGAGAGTTCTTGTTTGACTTGTCACTCAAATGAAACTCCTGAATCTTTAAGATCTACTGTTGAAGGAATTCAAGCATCAGTGGATACTAAAATGGCTGATGTGAGTTCAGTATTAGTTGAACTTATCAACGAGTTGTCTCAGGCAACTACTGATGGAAGTATTGATGAAGATGTTTTAAATATAGCTAGAGACTATCATAGAAAGGCTCAATATAAATGGGATTTTGTATTTGTAGAAAATGGAGAAGGTTTCCATAATGAAAATTTAGCTCATAAAAATTTAGATGAAGCTTTTGAACTTGCTTTGAAAGGTTTAGAAGTACTAGAATAGTAGAAATTAACGAATAAAAAACATGGTTCAAATTAAACCATGTTTTTTTATTTACTTATTTCTTACTTGAATTCTCGTAGTACTCTTGCTGATTCCTCTATATACTGGTCTGCCAATTTCATTATACTATCATCTACAACCATTCCATTATCTCTAATTGCAGTAAGATATTCTTGTATCATGCTAGAGGTCACATAACCTTGATTTGCTGCTGTACTTTGATATGACTTAAATACATTCTCAAATATCATATTTGTATCATACTCTGCTATAGGGGTATTTGGTAGCCCTTTATAGTAGTTTGTTAGATACATTTCATAGCTTTCTAATAATGCTTCTTGCCTTGGTCCATTGATATATCTATTCAAATAATTTTCAATCTTCAATATTCTTTCCGCTAACTCATCAAATGTTAATAACAAAGAGCCATCACCAAATGCAGGTTTTTCTAATTCTTCAGATTTAAGCTCTAAGTATTCTTGCCATTCACTTGTTAGTTTATCTTCAAAATCCATTAATTTAGTATAATCAATGGTTGGAAAAGCAGTACCTTCTCCACTTAATACTCTGTAATAATTATTATAAGCTTCTTGGATTACTTCTTTCAAATCTTCGTTTTTTATGTCCTCAATTTTATCTTCTTTTAAATAACCATTACTACCAATAATATTTACAAGCTCAAAGTCTTCATCTAATTCTTCTATCTCTATTCTTAAATCCTCTAATTCTCTTTCCATTGCTAACTCTAAACTATTAAACATTGAGTTTCCTTCTAGTTGACCCATTTTCGAAAGATTTTCTTTGATGAATTCACTCAATTCTTCAACTGGTTTTTGTTCATCAACCAACTTTTGATATTCGTCTAGAATCGCTTTTTTCTCATCTTCTTCTGCTTCTTCAACTGGCTCTTCTATTACTGGTGTAGTAGGTTCTTCTACAGCTGGTTCTTCCTTTTTACATGCTGTAATCCCAAACACCATAATTAGAGACAAAAATAAAACGATTAAATTTTTATTTTTCATTTTAACACCTCTCTTTCAATATTGTACATTATCAATATATTTATACCCAATTAAAGAGATGCTCTATAGTAAAAGTCTTTACAATATAATTACAATTTCCATTGGTCACCCTGGTATATATTCTTTTCTTTAAGTGCTTTATCAATTGAGGAGAGAACTCCAAGTTTATTTTTACTCCACACTGGCTCGAAGAGCAAAGATTTATCACCATCACCAGTAAGTCTATGAATAACTAGTTCTTTTGGTAGTATTCTAATAATCTCTGTAATTATATCTATATATTCTTCTTTAGACATAATTTTAAAAGGATTATTCAAATAAAAATCATATAGATCTGTATCTTTTTGAATATAAAGTGAGTGAAGTTTTATACCCCATAGTTTTTTATGAGCAATATAATCACAAGTTTTTAAAATTTCTTCCTTTGTTTCATATGGAAGCCCTATTATCGCATGAGTTACTACTCTAATATCTCTTAGTTTAAGTTGTGATACTGCATCATCGTAAACATCTAATTCATATCCTCGTCTAATCAATTTAGCTGTGTTTTCATGAATTGTTTGAAGTCCAAGTTCTACCCATAAAAAAGTCTTTCTATTGAGTAATTCAAGATAATCTAAAATTTCCTCAGATAAGCAATCAGGCCTTGTTGCTATTGCAATCCCAACTACTCCTGGAATTTCTAGTGCCTGCGTATATAAGTCTTCTAATTTCTCTATAGGTGCATAGGTATTCGTAAAAGACTGAAAATATGCTATATATTTATCCGTATCCCATTTTTTTGAAATAAGCTTTATTTGTTCATCTGCTTGGGATGATAAACATAAGTTAAAATTTGTAAACTCGCCACTACCTCTTTCTCCACAGAATATACAACCTCTATCACCTATTGTACCATCCCTATTAGGACAAGAAAATCCACCATCTAAAGAAAGTTTTATTGTTTTTTTACCAAATATCTTTATCATTTCAGAATTCAATGTATTGTATCTTTTCCCATCGTTCATAATTTTAATCCTCATCCGGAATTAGTAAATGTGAAATAGAATTTGTCAGTTTTTCTATTAAAATTCCCGAGTCCACTCCGATATCAGTAGGATGGTTATACATAGAATATATTCCCTTAAAACCTCTGCTATAAAAGTCTTGATAACCTTCTTCTAAATTCTTAAATATTCCCACAATTGGCACATGATTTTTTTGTGCTATCTCACAAACAGAAAGCATTCCTTTATGAGTTTTTGTAATCTTAGAAAGTTCTTTACATCCAACTATAACAAGATCCGACTTTTTTATCATAGTATCTAACTCCGTGATTTCAATAAAAGCATCTACATAGGACAACACTTTAGCATCTAAAAATGCTATAAGGCCTCCTCCAGCTCCTCCACCTGCACCACTTGCTCTATATTTTTCAACATCTATTCCTAAATGCTTTTCTATCTCTAATGCAAAATTTTTAAGACCCCTATCCAATCTTTGAATCATCAGCGGACTAGCACCTTTTACTGGCCCATATTCATATGCTATTCCTCTTACTCCGGAAAATAAATGTGAATAATTACTAACTACAATAAATTCAGAATTGTAGACTCTCTTATCAACTTGTGTTATATCTATTTCTCTTATATTGTATAATCCCTTACCGTTTAACTCAACAGGATTGTGATTGGAGTCTAAAAATCTAAATCCAAGTGCGGATAAAAATCCTATACCTCCATCGTTAGTTGCTGATCCTGTTGTAAATATATAAAACTTTCTATAACCCTTATCCATTGCATCCTTTACCATTAACCCACTTCCAAGAGTCGATGTTTGAAGCGGATTTTTTTCATCTCTTGACAGCCATGATAGACCAGATGCTTCTCTCAAAGATACAATTACAGAATCATTTACAACCCCATAGTTAGCATTAATATCTCTTCCTAATGGATCTAATGTCTTAATAGTTTGGATTTTCCCTCCAAATGCAATTGATTGACTTATGGGATTTCTAGCACTTAACAGAGGATAATCTCGAATATCTACATTCTTTTTCGTCATTTTTATCCCTGTCTTCATATGTTCAGACATTTTATCAGCATTCATAATTGTACCGAGTCCACATGGCGCTAATAGTATATTCAAATTATCACCCTCTTTCTAAAAAACACAGGCAGGAAAATCCTGCCTAAAATCTATTCAAATTTATTTGCAAAATTTTTGCCAAATTCGATACAAGCTAATCTAGCTTCTTCATCTGGATTCCATAATGCTTTTATACCTTCTTGCACTACTTCGAAACCTGATACTTTTAATATATCATCAAGCATTGCAGTGTGTTCTCCACTCCAACCATATGAACCAAATGACGCTGCCTTTTTGTTCTTAAATCCCAAACCCCTAACCATGGTCATAAGTCCACCAACAGCATGTTGTATAGATTTATTTACAGTTGAAGATCCTAGCAATACACCCTTCGATTTAAATATTTCTGTTATAAGGTCGTTTTTATCAGTAATTGCTGCGTTGTACAGTTTAACATTAACAACAGGATCTGCTGATATAATTCCTTCTCTGATAAACTCAGCCATTTTTCTAGTACCGCCCCACATTGAATCGTATATTATTGATATCTGATTTTCTTGATAATCATCTGCCCACTCTAGATACTTCTCTACGATTTCGGTAAAATTTTCTCTCCACATAATACCGTGTGATGGCGCTATTAGATTTAGTGGAAGATTAAAGCCTAAAACTTCTTTAATCTTCATTGTAACTAATTTATTAAAAGGAGTTAGTATATTAGCATAGTATTTTATTGCCTCGTCCCAAAGCTCACATTGGTCTACTTTGTCATTGTACATAAACTCAGATGCATAATGTTGTCCAAAAGCATCATTACTAAATAAAATATTATCTCCACTCATATATGTGAACATGGTATCTGGCCAGTGAAGCATTCTAGCTTCAACAAAAGTCAATGTTGATTCTCCAATATCTAAAGTATCCCCCGTTTTTACTTCTACAAAATTCCAATCTTCGTGATAGTGTCCTTTAAGTATCTTCTTTCCATTTGCTGTACAATATACAGGGGTATTTGGAATTTCTTTTAACAATAGTGACAAAGCACCACTATGATCTACTTCATTATGTTGTGCAATTATATAGTCAATTTCATCTAAGTCGATTTCTCTTTTTAAGTTTTCAACAAATTCACTTGCATGGGGTGCCCAAACAGTATCAACTAATACTGTCTTTTTATCTCTTATAAGATATGAATTGTATGATGACCCTTTGTCCGTTGAAAATTCATCACCGTGAAATCTTCTAAGCTCCCAGTCGATCTTACCTACCCATGTTACTTTGTCCGTAATTTTAAAACTCATTTTGCAGACCTCCTTTTATTTTATATAAGCTCCCTTGGAGTTATAGATGGTTGTTAGTTATCATCCAAAGCGTCTCGTGAGGATCTTTGTGTTTTTGTTTTCAATACGAAAAGATTCCTCGACTAGCTCGGAATAACAGATATTTTCTCATTCTATATCTTCAAGCTTCTCTCTAGACAAAATCACAATCCTCTTATGTCCTTCTAGTTTTATTATACCCATCTCTTGGAAAATACTCAATTTTCTACTTAAGGATTCTTGACTCATGCCTAGGTAACTCGCCCAGTCTCCCTTTGACATTTTTAAATCTAATACATCTCCATCCGCATTTTCAAGTATACTTTTTGCTATCCTTTTTTCAACAGAGAGCAAGCTAATATCTTCAACTAAACTTTCTGCGCTTTGGAGCCTTTTGCTCAATTCTTCTAGAATCTTTACTGCAATTGATGGGAATCTTGCCATAATTCCTTTTATATCTTGACTATCAATTTTACACATTATAGTCTTGTCCAATGCAATTGCATTGTCCTTAGTGAGTTCATTTGTAAATAAACTCAATTCCCCCATAAACTCGCCCGGTCCAAGCACTCTTATCACTTGTTCTTTGCCAGCTTCATTTATTCTAGTTACCTTTACTCTACCTTTGTGGATAACATAAAGACTGTCATGTTTAAATCCTGCTGTGTAAATCATTTCGCCCTTATCAAGCGATTTCTCTGATGTTATAAGGGCTATTTCAAACATCTCATCCTTTGTGAGATTACTAAAAATAGGTACTATCTCTATGCAATTTTGATCTTCTCTTTCATTACAATTACACTTCATAATATCACCTCTATATATACTATGCTCTCGACTTCGTCTTTTCCCCATAATTTAACAATCTAACTGCATTTATTATAACTAAAAGAACGCTCATTTCATGAACTAACATTCCAAATGATAAATTTACGGTTTTTACTAATACTCCCATTAATAGAAGTACTGCAACTCCTATCGCAAAGTATATATTCTGTTTCATATTACGTACAGTTCCTCTGCTTAGCCCAATAGCATGCGATAATTTGCTTAAATCCTCTGACATTAACACTACATCTGCTGTTTCCATCGCAACATCTTTACCAGCTCCACCTATTGCAATTCCAAGCTCAGCTGATGCAAGCGCAGGCGCATCATTTACTCCATCCCCTACCATTGCAGCTTTACCGAACTCTTCTTGCAATTGTAATATAACCCTTACTTTATCTTCAGGTAATAATTCTGCATAAAATTCATCAATTCCTAGTTCTTCTGATATAGCTTTTGCAACTCTCTTATTATCTCCTGTTAACATAACTATTTTTTTAATACCTAAATTTCTAAGATTCTTTATCAAAACTTTTGCATCATCTCTAACTTTATCCGCTATCGCAATTATACCCATAATCTTCATATTCAACCCTATCAATATTGCAGTCTGCCCTTTATTCTCTTCTCTTTGTAAAATATCTTCAACCTCTGATAAATCATAACCATTTTCGATAAATAGCTTCCTATTTCCAAGCAGATAAATTTCTCCTTCTATATCCGCTTTAATTCCTTGTCCTGTGATAATAGAAGCGTCTTTTAACTCTCCTTTAATTTCTCCTAAAGTCATTTTTGCATGGTTTATAATAGCTCTTCCTATTGGATGTTCTGAATAAGATTCTCCAATTGCTGCAATTCTTAAAATTTCATTTTCATCAGCTGTTATGCTTACTACCTCTGTTACGACTGGTTTTCCTATTGTAAGCGTTCCTGTTTTATCAAATGCTAAAACCTTCACTTGTCCTAGCTTCTCCATTATTTCTCCACCCTTAATTAAAACTCCATGTTTTGCTCCATTACCTATCCCAGCTACAATTGAAACAGGCGTTGAGATTACCAATGCTCCCGGACATGCAATTACAAGTAAAGTAAGCGAAAGAACTAAATCTCGTGTAAATACATATAATAGTATAGCTAATACTATAATTCCTGGTGTATAATATCTAGAAAATTTTTCTAAGAATTTTTGAGTTTTAGCTTTTTTATCTTGGGCTTCTTCAACCATTTCTAAAATCCTAGCAAAGGTAGTATCGTCGCCTACTTTATCAGCTCTTATTTTTAAATAACCTGACTCTAAAATAGTCCCTGAAAAAACTTCTCTATCTCCAAATGCATTTATAGGCAAAGATTCTCCTGTTATTGCTGCCTGATTAACATATGCACTTCCTTCGATAACCGTACCATCTACAGATATTTTTTCTCCAGGTTTTACAATAATCGTCTCTCCCTTTAGTACATCTTCAGGGTCAACTAAAACTTCTTCACCATCTCTTATTACTCTGGCAATATCAGGTGCTAAGTTTAAAAGAGCTTTTATTGAAGATCTAGTTTTTTCAATAGTCCTTGATTCCAGATAATCTCCTATCATGAAAAGATATGTTACAGCTGCTCCTTCCCAATACTCCCCAATAAATAATGCTCCAATTACTGCTATACTTACAAGAGCATCTATGCCCAGAATTTTATACTTTAAGGCCTCAAATGCATTCTTAAATATCGATACACCTGCAACTAATGTTGTCGCCAACATAAAAACAATTGTTATAGGAGCATATGAGAGGGTCTCCTTTAGGATAAAAGATATTACAACTAATACTGTACCTACTATCATTTTTTGTTTTTTAGTAATTTTTGGCATATCCTCTCTCCATTCTTATTTTTCTTTTAAGACTTCAAATCCTAGTCTGTTTATTTTATTCTTTATTGTTTCTGAGTCAATTTTTGTTTCGTCGAATTCAAGTTTTATCTTTGATGTATTGAAAAATACTTCAAATTCTTCTACACCTTCTGTTTTCTTTAGCATCCCTTCTAACTTCATTGTGCAAGATGGGCATGTTAGTGTATCCAATTGATATGTTTTTTTCATCTTTGTTTCCTCCTCTTCTATTGTTGTTACTTTAATTATAGTTTATTCTATCTCGAGAAGCTTTGACCTAGGTCAAAATTAATATCTATCTTTATCTATACTATGTTATAATTAATAAAAATCCTGGAGGGCCTTATAATGGACTATATTTATATAATTATAATTGGATACTTATTTGGATGTATGCAATTTTCATTCTTTTACAGTCGTTTAATTAAAAAAGTTGATATTAGAACAATTGGGGTTGGGACTGCAGGCGCTTCAAATATTGCTATTTCTATGGGTGTAAAAGCTGGGATACTGGTAGGTGTTCTTGATATTTTAAAGGGATTTATTTCAATCCTAGTTATTAAATCCTTGTTTCCGGGTTTAATTTTAAATGTTGGTTATCTACCTTTATATTTAAATGGGGCTTTTGTAGTTATAGGTCATAATTATCCGTTTTTTATGAATTTTAAAGGTGGTAAAGGTACTGCCTCAACTGTAGGTTTTATGTTGGGGTTAGATATTAGACTTGGCCTCCTAACTATTCTTACAGTTTTTGTTGTCACTGTTTTAACTGACTACATAGCAATCGGTACCATGTCAATGCTAGTAATCTTATGTCTTTACACTATGTTTTTTCACCCATCTTTTGGTACTATACTTATAGTTTTATTTCTTGTAATTCAAAGTGTATATAAACATAGAATAAATTTTACAAGAATTCACAATAAAGAAGAAAATGGCTTGAAGCAAACTCTAAATAAAAAAAAGGATTAACTCTGAGAGTTAATCCTTCTTATTATTTTCTCTTTTTCTTTTTCTCGCTTGCTCTTTCTACTCTTACCTTCTGGCCTTTTAATTTCTTTCCAGAAAGTCCTTCTATTACTGTATCTGCATAATCACTTTGCACTTCCATAAATGTAAAAGCATCAAATACATCAATATTCCCAATCAATTTCTTGCTTAATCCAGTCTCTTGGAATATCGCTGAAAGTAAATGTCTTGGACTAAAACCTTGAGTTTTCCCAATATTTATATGAAGTCTTGTAGTTGAAGTTGAAGTCTTATATTTCTTCTCAGTATCAACCATATCCAACTCTTGGTGATTATTTATCATCTTATTCTCTTTAAGATAGAGTTTCAATAATGCTGCTGCTATATCAAATGAATTTTGCTCTTCTTGAAGTAGTGTATCTAACATTGCAGAATATTTCTTTAAGTCATCCGCTTCAAGTTCTTCTCTAATTTTTGCAAGAATAGAATCCGCATACTGGTCTTTAATATCACTTAATGTTGGAAGATCTCTTCTTTCAATCTTAGTCTTTGTATACTTTTGAATGTCTTTTAATTTGTATATTTCTCTTCCTGAAACGAAACTAACCGCTGAACCTGATCTTCCAGCTCTTGCTGTTCTACCTATTCTATGAACATAGTATTCTTCATCCTGTGGAACATCATAGTTTACTACCATATCAATTTCATCAACATCCAGGCCTCTTGCTGCAACATCAGTAGCTACTAAAATATCAATATTTCCATTTCTGAATTTCCCCATTACATTATCTCTTTGATTTTGTTTTAAATCACCATGCAGTCCATCAGCTGAGTAACCTCTACCTTGAAGCTCTCCTGTTAATTCATCAACTTTTCTCTTGGTGTTACAAAATACGAGTGTAAGTTTTGGATTGTTAATATCAATAAGTCTACTAAGAATCTCTGTCTTCATATGTGACTTTAGCTCATAGTAATATTGCTCTACTGCTGGAACTGTCATTTCCTTATGAACGACTTTGATATATTCTGGGTCTTTTTGATACTTTGATGCAAATCTTCTAATCTCCGCTGGCATAGTCGCTGAGAAAAATATAGTTTGCCTGTTTTCATCAAGCTTACCCATTACAAGTTCTATATCATCTCTAAATCCCATATCAAACATTTCATCTGCTTCATCTAAAACCATCATCTTAACATTTCCTAGTTTTAAAGTTCTTCTGTTTATATGGTCGATTACCCTACCTGGAGTTCCTACTACTATTTGAACGCCTTTTTTCAAGGCTTTAATTTGTCTATCAATAGGCTGACCGCCATATATAGGCAAAACATTTAACGCCCTTTTAAATTTTCCAAGTTTAGTAATCTCTTGCGCTACTTGAATTGACAACTCTCTTGTTGGACATAAAATAAGTGCTTGTACAGCATTGTCCTTTAGATTTATCATTTCAAGAATTGGTATGCCGAATGCAGCTGTCTTTCCCGTTCCTGTTTGTGCTTGACCGATAACATCCTTGCCTTCCATCAATATGGGTATGGCTTGTGACTGAATCGGTGATGCCTCTTCGAAGCCCATTGCTTCTACAGCTTTTTTAATATCATCCGATAAGTCCATTTCTTCAAATCTCAATTTTTCCATTAAAATAATTTTCCTCCTTGTTGTTAACCTTATTAAGTATATATGTATTTCAGGTAAATAGCAAATTATATTTTTAAAATTTTAATATTTATTGGACTTTAGTAGTATTTTTAGTATATAATCATTTGAGTATTATCATGAAAGGAGTTTATAATGAGTATTTTAACAGTAACAAATTTATCTCACGGTTTTGGTGATCGTGAAATATTAAAAGATGTAAATTTTAGATTGCTTAAAGGTGAGCATGTTGGATTAATTGGTGCAAATGGCGAGGGAAAATCCTCATTTATGAATATAGTAACTGGTAAGTTGGAACCTGATGAAGGGCAAATAGAATGGGCTAAAAGAGTCCGAGTTGGTTATTTAGACCAACATGTCGCGTTAGAAAATGATCTTAGTATACGAGACACTCTAAGACGTGCCTTTCAGTACCTATTTGACCTTGAAACAGAAATGCAGGAACTCTATGTGAAAATGGGTGAAGTAGATGAGAAAGAACTTGAAAATATATTAGCTGAAACAGGAGTAATTCAGGATATTCTTGACCATAATGACTTCTATATTATTGATTCAAGAATTGATGAAGTTGCAAGAGGACTGGGTCTCCATGAAATCGGACTAGAAAAATCTGTTAATGAATTAAGTGGTGGACAAAGATCAAAGGTTCTGTTAACAAAACTATTATTAGAAAAACCAGATATCTTAATGCTGGATGAGCCCACAAACTACTTGGATGAAACTCATATTGAATGGCTAAAAAGATATCTAAACGATTATGAAAATGCATTTATACTAATCTCCCATGATATTAACTTCTTAAATAGCGTAATAAATTTAATTTATCATGTAGAAGATAAAGAATTAAGTAGATATGTGGGAACCTATGAAGATTTTCAAAAGGTGTATGAAGCAAAAAAATCGCAAGTTGAATCTGCATATAAAAAGCAGCAACAGGAAATATCTCAACTAGAAGATTTTATACAAAGAAATAAAGCTAGGGTTGCAACTAGAAATATGGCTATGTCTAGACAAAAAAAATTAGATAAAATGGATTTAATAGAATTGACAAAAGAAAAACCAAAACCTCATTTTGACTTTAGAGATGGCCAAACAGCTGGTAAAGAAGTTTTTAAAACTAATGATCTTGTAATAGGTTACGATGAACCTCTTACAAAGTCATTAAATCTTGAGTTTGAAAGAGGACAAAAAATTGCTTTAACTGGTGCCAATGGGCTAGGTAAAACTACTCTATTAAAATCAATACTTGGAATTGTCCCTGGTTATAAAGGAGAAGTCGAACTAGGTCAAAATCTTCAGATTGGATATTTCGAACAAGAATCCTCCAAAAATAACAACAATACTTGCATTGAAGAAATGTGGAAAGAGTTTCCTGGGTGGACTCAATTTGAGATTAGAGCAGCTTTAGCAAAATGTGGCCTTACTACAAAACATATTGAATCAAAGGTTATGGTCTTAAGTGGTGGTGAACAATCAAAACTAAGACTTTGCAAGATTATAAATAGAGAAACTAATATTTTACTCCTTGATGAGCCTACGAATCACCTTGATATAGAAGCAAAAGAAGAACTTTTAAGAGCATTAAAAAAATATAAAGGTAGCATCCTTTTAATTTCTCATGATCCCGAATTCTACAACGCTGTTGCTACTGAAATCTGGAATTGTGAAAGTTGGACTCTTAAAATAGTTTAACCGGAAGAGATCTTCCGGTTAATTTTTATTTAGAATAAATGTAAATACTCTCCATATCCTTCCTTTTCAAGATCCTCTTTAGGAATAAATCTTAACGAAGCCCCATTTATACAGTATCTAAGACCCCCTTCTTCTCGTGGCCCATCATTAAAAACATGTCCCAGATGAGAATCAGCATTTTCACTGCGAACCTCGGTTCGCATCATCAATAAGCTTCTATCTTTCTTCTCTACAATATTTTCTTTTTCAAGTGGTCTTGTAAAACTTGGCCAACCACAACCTGCATCATATTTATCCTTTGAAGAAAAAAGCGGCTCGCCTGAAACTACATCAACATAAATACCTTCTTTAAAATTTTTATCGTATTCATTGGTAAATGGTCTTTCAGTAGCATTTTCTTGTGTTACGTTGTAGCTTACGTCACTTAATTTATTTTTTAGTTCTTCTTTATCTGGTTTACTAAAGTTTTTTCCTTTCATTTATCTCACCTCAAAATAATATATACCCCAAAGATAAAGACAATTCACAATCAGAAAGTAATTTACAAATTAAAATTTATACCCTGCAAATTCACAATAACGAAGATTTTGGATATTTCTATTGCCAAGCACAAGCAAGAAAGGTAATAAAAATATTTTTTAAACTATTTCGTGACAGGAAATAAGATAAAATACACATCCATTATCATTCCCATGGATTCAACCCCTAAGGCTATGTTTATTCTTGTTGACAATGGGTATTAACTTATATATAATGAAGTTACAACCTAAACACTCTTTTCAAGTTGTAGGTTGTAGGAAATGCGAAAGGAGGCCTATATATGCTGCTAAATAAAGGTCATGTGATAAAAAACAAACACGAAAATATGGAACTCGAAGAATATAGAATGGAACTGTTAGGAAAAGATAGGCTTAGAGAAGTTATAGAACTTCAGCAACATGTATATGATAAGCTTCCAAATAAAGATGTACTTTATATGGATTCATACTATGAAATGCTTGAAGATATGGATTCAGGAGCTAAAATTATTGGTGTACAAAACGAAAATAATAGAATAATTGCTTATCGTTATATCGGTTTCCCAGGCAAAAACAAAAGAAACCTGGGTTATGATATTAATTTAGCTGAAGAAGAAATGGATAAGGTAGTACACTTAGAAACAACAGTTGTAGATCCTTTATATAGAGGAAATAACCTACAGAGTTTAACTCTAGAAGCTGCAAAGCAAATGGTTATGAAAGATGGTTATGAACATTTTTTATGTACTGTCTCTCCTCATAATTTTTATAGCCTCTATAACATTATGAAAAATGGTTTGATGATAAAAGCATTAAAGAAAAAATACGGTTCGACCGAAGTTGGCGATGATGGTCTTTGGAGATTTATTCTCCATAGCGATATTAAAAAACAGTCAATATTAAATCCAATTGATCTTGTTCTATCAAAATGGGCAAATCTTGATATGCAAAAAGATCTTATCAATCAAGGTTATATCGGTTATGAACTTAACAAAGATAGCAGAGTATTAAACTATATAAAATTTGAATAATAATATAAATTAAAAAAACTCAACTATGGTTCTAAACCATAGTTGATATTTTATATTATAGAACTTTATATAAAATTAAAAATTCACTACATTATTTAAGGGGGTAAGCAAATTGATAATTAAAGAGGGTAGACTTTTTAGAGAAAGACATGGTATAAACGAGAATGAAAATTATGTTGCAAAATTAATCTCCTATGATTATTTGGATGAGATGGTGGCATTAATACAGAGAGTTTATGATGCTCTTCCTATTAAAGAAGTTTTAATGGTAGATAGTTATGAAGATATGAAGCTTGATATGGATAATGGTGCCAAGGTAATGGGGATATTTGGAGAAAAGAATCAAATGATAGCCTATAGATATGTCAGCTTTCCCGGTATGGAAAAACGAAATCTCGGCTATGATGTTGGCATTGATGAAAGTGAGCTAGAAAGCATGTGCCAATTAGAGACAACAGTAGTTGATCCACCTTATCGTGGTAATAATCTCCAAAGTATGACTCTTGGACTTATGATACCTATCGTTAGAGCTGAAGGGTACAAGCATCTAGCTTGTACAATTTCCCCATACAACTACTACAGTGTAAATAATATTATGAAGCACAATTTAAAAATCAAAGTTTTGAAAAAAAAATATGGAACACTTCCAGATAATAGCGATGGAATGTGGCGATATATTCTCCATACTGATATTACTGAAAAAATTAAAAAGCCAGATGATAACAAGATAACTGTAGCAATGCCAGAAATTGAAAAGCAACTAGACCTCTTGAAAAATGGCTATATTGGATATAGCCTAAACCACAAAGATCAGTCTTTAAATTATGTTAAAGTTCATTTTTAAAACCTATATAATATCAAATCCCAAGTCCATAATGAACTTGGGATTTGCTTTTTATTTGTTATAAATAAAATATTAATGTCTATGACATCAAAGATTTTCCAAAAATCAATGCAAGTACAAATATTACTACCATCAAGAAGAAAATAAACTTAGCTACCCCTGTAGCTGCGCCTGCTATTCCTCCAAATCCAAAAATACCCGCTATTACTCCTATCACTAAAAAAATTAATGCCCATTTTAACATATTAATTATCCTCTCTTAGTACAAAATTTAGTTAGAATATACTATATATATACCAAGAATTGTCTATTTTAAAACATTATTAATAAGCTTTAAACTTTAAAACCTCAATTTCCTAATCCAGTATCATCTCTTAATAGCCCTCACTTTAGAAAATAATACTCTGAAAATTATTATAGATATTCATTTTGTCTACTCTTGCAAATCCTATCAAGGTAATGTCTAGTTCTTTTGCTATATCAATTGCTAAAGAAGTCGGTGCCGACCTAGAAATAATAATAGGTATCTTTCTTTTTGCAGCCTTAATAAGCATTTCCGATGATATTCTACCAGTAGTTAAAACAATTTTATCATCAAAATCAATACCTTCTAAATGTCCACTCCCAAGAACCTTGTCAAGGGCATTGTGTCTGCCTATATCTTCGGCATAAAATAGAATTCCATCCGAACTGCATAAAGCACAACTATGCACACCACCCGTCTCTTTGAATAAAACAGAAAGTTCATTAAATTTTTTCATCAATTGTGTTATAGTCGTTGGATCAATATTTATTGTTTTAGATATTTTACTACTGGTCTTTGAGTCAATAACATTATAAAAGGAAGTATTTTTTCCACAACCTGATGTAATTGTCCTTCTACCTCTATATTTATCTCTTAATTCTCTGTTTTTTTCTTTTATACTTAGATATATTGTTTTAGATTCTTCTCCAAGTTTCATTTTTTCTATTTCACCTAAATCTTCAATATAGTTCTCTGAAAAAAGAAAACCCACAGTTAATTCCTTCAACAAATCTGGAGTACAAAGTATTGTTACTAACTCTTTTTCGTTAAGAAATATTGTAAATGGATGTTCAATAATGATTTCATCTTGGATGAATTTTTTTGATTCACCTTGTAATTTTAGAATTTCTACAAGTTCCTTTACTTCCACGCAAATCCACCTATACTCTCTACCTTCTCTAAATATTCATTTATATCTGCTTTTGTATTTAAGTTGTAGAACATATCCCAATTAGGACTAAATTCTCTAGCTTTTTTTTCATCTATAAAATTAATATCTAAGTCTCTTAAGAGTCTATTTATGGACCTTCCACCTAATTCTAGAAAATCTTCCACTGGTTCAATTATATCTCTACTATAAAATGCATTAAATGGTTCTATCCACTCTTTAAATCTTGCTATGCTTGCTTTTTTATCTGAACATTCAATTTGTGATTTCATATAATCTATAAATTCCAAGTTTATATTAGGCATATCACAAGCAATAATATATGAGAAATGTGAATTGGATTTTAAAAGCCCCGCATGGATTCCAGCCAAAGGACCTATTTCAACAAAAACATCCTGTGTAACTATTACTGGTAAGCCTTTGTATTCTTCAGGCTTATTAGTTACAATTATTATCTCGCTAAAACTAGGCTTTAACTTTTGGACTAAATTGTCCATTAAAAGCCTTTCATTTATTTTCAAGAATTGTTTATCAAAACCCATTCTACTACTTTTGCCTCCAGCAAGTATAATCGCAGTACCAAACTCTTTCATCTTAGCCTCCCCAAGGAAGTGTCATATACTCTTTCATTAATCTATCATATTCATTTTTAAATAATGCTTCATGCCCTGCTTCCCATTTTGCAAGCTTGGTGAATACTTGTTTTATTCCATCATCTTCTGCATCCTTAGCTGCGTTTTCATAAAACTCTTTAAAATCTCTCTCAATAAGAAATGCTGTTCTTAAAATTGTCATATCTGGAATATCGGACTCAGTTAACGTCTCTTTTATATGTTCTGACTCTTCACGATTTTTAAAAATATTTTCTTCTCGTTTCATCGCTTCATCACTTAAATCAAATTCGTTATTCTCTAAATAGCTGTTTAGTTGGCGTTCCAAATATATATAATGCTCGTGTTCTATTTTTGCCAGATCCTTGAAAAGCTTTGTAGTTGTAGGATTTGAGAATAATTCTGCTTTTTCGCTAAAAAAGCTCATTCCATCCTGTTCCATTTGCATAGCATATCGCAGTACTTGCTCGTAGTTCATAAAACCCCTCCTATATTTTCTCAATCTTTACAGCTGCAACTTTTAATTCTGGAATTTTTGCTATGTCATCTACTACAGTATTTGTCAACAAATTTGCTTTACCCTCTGTATAATGGAAAGGCATAAATACAACTCCTTCATCTATTGTATCTAATACCCTAGCTTTAGTAACTAATTCTCCTCTTCTTGAAATTAAACGAATCATCTCGCCATCTACAATCTCTAATTTGCTTGCAGTTGTTTCATTTATCTCAACAAATGATTCAGGTGCCAGTTGATTCAATCCATCTTCTCTACCTGTCATTGTCATAGTATGGTAATGATATAGTATTCTTCCTGTAGTGAGAATGTATGGATAATCAACTGTCGGCATTTCTGCACTTTCGACATATTCAGCAGGCATAAATAGTCCTCTCCCCCTAGCAATTGCAGTTTTATGCAAATACTGAGTGCCTGGGTGGTCTCTATTTGGAACTGGCCACTGAAGACCAACTCCTTCTAATCTTTTATAGCTTACCCCCCCATATGATGGTGTTAAGCTAGCTATCTCATCCATTATCTCACTAGGATCATTATAACTTGAATTATCTCCCATAAGATTCATAATATCTAAAAGAATCTTCCAATCAGACTTTGCAAGGCCAGGAGGATTTATAGCTTTTCTAACTCTTTGAATTCTTCTTTCTGTATTTGTAAATGTCCCATCTTTTTCTGCAAAAGCTGCTGCAGGTAATACAACATCAGCATATTCTGCAGTTTCAGTTAAAAATATGTCCTGAACTACTAAAAAATCAACGTGTTCTAATACCTTCTTCACATGATTTGTATCAGGATCTGATACCATAGGATTTTCTCCCATAATATAGAGCATTTTAATCTGATCTTCTTCTATTTTTTGGAACATCTCAGTAATTGTAAGCCCAACTTTATTGGATAGTTTACTCCCCCAGCTATTCTCAAATTTATCTATCACTTCAGGTTTAAACACCTTTTGATAACCTGGTAAGTCTGCTGGTAATCCGCCCATATCACAGGCACCTTGGACGTTGTTTTGTCCTCTAAGTGGATTTACACCTCCTGATTCTATTCCAACATTTCCACATAAAAGCGCAAGGTTTGAGACACTCATTACAGCATGTGTTCCAGTTGAATGCTGAGTTACCCCCATGGTGTAATATATACCGGCTTTTTCTGCTTTAGCATAAATTCTTGCAGCTTCTATAATATCTACTGCGTTGATTCCACAAATCTCGGCTGCTCTTTCTGGAGTATAGCTTTTTACAAGCCTAACTAATTCTTCATAATTCTCAGTATTCTTTTCTATATATTCCTTAGCCATTAAATCTTCTTCTATTATCACATGCATCATGCTATTTAACAGTGCAATATTAGTACCTGGTTTTACTTGCAAAAATACATCTGAAAAATCTGCCATCTCTATCCTTCTAGGATCAGCTACTATTAATTTTGCACCTTTTTTTATAGCCTGCTTCATAATCGCAGCAATTACTGGGTGATTCTCCGATGTGTTTGAACCAATTATAAACATTGCATCTGTATTTTTTATCTCTTGAATACTATTTGTCATCGCACCGCTTCCTAATGTGATTGCAAGACCTGCAACCGTTGAAGCATGTCAGAGGCGTGCGCAGTGGTCTACATTATTAGTATGGAGCACTGACCTAAATAGCTTTTGGAATATATAGTTATCTTCATTTGTACATCTCGCTGAGGTAAGTCCAGCAAATCCATCTCCACCATGATTTTCTTTAACAGATTTCATCTTATCAGTTATAAGCGTGTATGCTTCATCCCAACTCGCTTCGACAAACACACCACCTTTTTTAATTAAAGGTGTTTTCAATCTGTCAGGATGTGATAAAAAGTTATATGAAAACTTACCCTTAACACAAAGTAATCCCTCGTTATGAGCATCCATAGCAGGTTGAACCCCTACAACTTGATTTTCCTTTACAATTAAGTCAAGCTGACATCCTACTCCACAGTATGAGCAAGTAGTTCTTACCTTTTTAGTCTCCCATACTCTAGCTTTTATTTTCTTTTTAGGTTCAAGTGCTCCAACTGGACATACGGAAACACAATTCCCACAAGATACACAAGTTGAATTTATAAGTCCATCCCCAAATGGAGTGGATACAACTGTATCAAAACCTCTATTCTCAAATCCAATTGCAGTTGTCCCTTGTAACTCATCGCAAACTCTTACGCAAAGTCCACAGAGTATACATTTTCTTGAATCAAATGTATAAAATGGATTTGTATCATCATATTTTGGCTTACTCTGTTCCCATCTATATGTTCCTTCACTTATTCCATATTCATAACAGTAATCCTGGAGTTTACAATCACCAGACTTTTCACAGTTTAAACATTCTAATGGATGATTAGAAATCAATAAATCTAATAAATTCTGCCTTTCCTTTACGACTCTTGGACTATGAGTATGAATAACCATATTATCTTTTATATTTGTTGTACAAGCTGTATGAAGCTTTTTCATACCTTCTATCTCAACCTGACAAAGTCTACATGAACCTGATGGAACCAATCGCTCATCATAGCACAATGTCGGAATTTCTATACCCAAATCATTACATACAGAGAGAATTGTAGAGGTTTCTTCAATCTCATACTGTTTTCCATTGATTGTAATCTGCATCGAATATCCCCCTTTATTCTTTCTCTTTATTTGCCATTTTATTTATTTTCTCTACTATTTCAGTTATTTCAAGGGCCTCAGCCCAAGTAGTTTCTTCAAATCTATCCTCTAATTTTTTATATGGAACATCTGGATTATCTAAATATTTCAGCTCTGTACTTAGCCTTCCTTTTAAACAAAGAGGCCTACCATTAGTTGGAGGTTTAGCTACAACAGATATCGCCTTATCGTTCTTAGATTTAACCTCAAACTCACAGCCATAATCACATGCTTTGCATGATACAACTTTGCTTTCTCCATCCCAATTCCTAATTTTTCCTATATCTCTTTTATCTATAAGTGCACCAACTGGACACACAGAAACGCATCTATTACAAGAAACACAAGCGGATTCTTCTATAGATTGGTCTCCACTAAAAATTATTCTAGTATCATAACCTCTTTCGGCAAATGAAAGCACAGCTCTATCATTAACTTGAGCACAAGTTAAAACACATTTACCACATAAAATACACTTACTATTATCCCTAAGAATATATGGACTTGTAGTATCTATTAGTTCTGGTCTCATAGCTCCATCATGCTTTCTAAAAGCTACACCATATTTATAAGCATATTCTTGTAATAGACACTCCCCTGCTTTTTGGCATGTCAAGCAATCGTTTGGATGACTGTCCAGTAACATTTGAAGTATTGCTCTTCTATTCTTTGTTATTTTTTCTGATTCTGTTGTAACTACCATACCATGCTTAACTAGAGTAGAGCATGATGTTTGGAGCTTATTGTTTCCCTCTATTTCAACTATACACATTCTGCAGGCCCCAAATATCTCAAGGCTTTCATCGTAACATAAAGCAGGAATATCTATGCCCATTGTTCTTGCCGCTTGCAAAACTGTTAGCTCAGAAGAAACTTCAGCAGATTTATTATTAATAGTGATTTTTATTAAATCCATTTTTCTCCTCCATTGCTAATTAATAGTTACCGCTTTTATCGGCTTCACTGGACATGCATCATAACAAGCACCACACTTTATGCACATATCTTGATCTATAACATGTCGTTCTTTTACTTTACCCGAAATACAAGAAACTGGGCATGCTTTTGCACACCTTGTACATCCTATACAGCTATCTGTTATAAAGTACTGAATAAGCGCCTTACAGCTTTTAGCTGGGCATTTTTTATCTCTAATATGTGCTTCATACTCATGTCTATAGTATTTAATTGTTGTAATAACTGGGTTTGGTGCAGTTTGACCAAGTCCACAAAGAGAAGTTCCACTTACTGTTTCTGCAAGTTCAAGAAGTCTTTCAATATCACCTTCTACTCCCTCACCCTTTGTTATTCTATCTAATATTTCATGCATCCTCTTGGTTCCTTCTCTACAAGGAACGCATTTTCCACATGATTCCTCAACGCTAAATTCCAGAAAAAACTTAGCAATATCAACCATACAAGTATCTTCATCCATTACAACCATTCCACCAGAGCCCATAATCGACCATATTTTACCTAGTGATTCAAAATCGACAGGTGTATCTATCAAGTCCGCTGGGATACATCCTCCAGAAGGCCCTCCAGTTTGCACAGCCTTAAACTCTTTGCCGTTTTGAGCGCCTCCACCTATATCAAATACAATTTCTCTTAGCGTCATCCCCATAGGTACTTCTACAAGACCAGCATTCTCAATTTTCCCAACAAGAGCAAATACTTTTGTCCCTGGTGATTTTTCTGTGCCAATTCCTCTAAACCATTCATATCCTCTTTCTATAATTACAGGAATATTGGCTAAAGTTTCAACATTATTGATTATAGTAGGCCTTCCCCACAAACCCTTATGAGCTGTTCTATGAATTTTAGGTCTTGGCATACCTCTTCTTCCCTCAATAGATTCCATAAGAGCTGTACCTTCGCCACATACAAATGCTCCAGAGCCAAGTCGAATCTCTATATCAAAATTAAACCCCGTTCCAAATATATTATCACCTAACAGGCCATATTCCTTAGCTTGTGCTATTGCTATTTGGAGCCTTTTTACAGCCATCGGATATTCTGCTCTAACATATATATAACCTTGATCAGAACCAATGGCATAACCACCGATTGCCATTCCCTCTAATACACTATGTGGGTCTTTTTCAAGAATGGATCTATCCATAAAAGCTCCTGGATCTCCTTCGTCTGCATTGCATATTATATACTTCTTATCAGCAGGATATTTATGAGCTTCAGCCCATTTTCTTCCAGTTGGAAAACCTGCGCCTCCTCTACCTCTAAGTAGTGAATTTGTAATTTCCTCAACCACATCTACTGGTTGCTTTTCTACTAAACACTTATATAATGCGTGATATCCATCTAAGGCTATGTACTCTTCAATATTTGTGGGTTCAATGATATCACAATTCTTTAAGGCAATTCTAACTTGCTTCTTAAAATATTCGCCTTTTAAAACAAGGTCAGCTCCTCTATATTCAACCCTATCTTCCTTTAATAATTTTTCTATCATATCAGGTTTGACTTTTTCTTTTATCTCAATTAGCTTCTCTTTTGTCATCATCATTATCACCCCTTACTTATACTTAGCTAGTATCCCAGCAATTTCATTCTTTTTTACCTTTGCGTACACATCGTCATTTACTATAACAATAGGAGCAATACTACAATCTCCAACGCATCTTGCAGAATCTAGTGAAAATTTTTGATCTAAAGATGTACTACCAGATTTTATATTTAATTGAACTTCAAGTTCTTCTAGAAGAGTCTGCGATCCTTTTACATAACAAGCTGTTCCCAAACATACACTAACTCTATTTTCGCCTTTTGGTATAAATGAAAACTGAGAGTAGAATGTAGCAACCCCATATATCTCTGCAAGTGGTATAGATAACTCTTTAGAAATCAATCCCAATATTTCCTTCGGTAAGTATCCAAATAATTCTTGCGCTTGTTGCAATGCTGGCATAAGTGGTCCAGGTGAGTCCTTTTTATCAATTAGCATTTTTTTAAAGCTTGTTATTTCATCAGAAAACTTTTTTTGATCAAACTTAAACTCCATTATTTTCCTCCCTATTGTCTTATATTATAAAAATTCATATTGTTTTTTAAAGAAATATATATTTTAAGATTATAATAATTTAAGAATATTGTCAATTTAGTTAAAAGCCTGTCAAAGTTATATATCATACCATTTTCTACTATATCCTACAGCTTAACAGAACAAAAACATAGGGCAGATTTCTCTGCCCTACTAAAAGTATTATCATTATTCTGTTTTATGGGTTTGTTGTAAATGTTAACGTTGTATCTAGACTAGCTGGCAATCCATTCATAATATCATCGGCGTACCTAACTAGCAGAGTATGGTTACCTGTGAAATCCAGGGCATTAAATACAGGATCCGGACCAAAGAAACCATCATACATCACATAGGCTGCTCCGTCATAGCTGTATTCCATGGTGCTATCCATGCCTGATACCGTGTTATCAGTATCATTGTTTGTTACTGGCGGTCCAGGTCTTAGAGGGTTTGTAGTAAAGGTTAGTGTGGTCACTAAGCTGGCTGGAGTTTGTCCAACTGCTGCATATCTAACTTGCAGTGTATGGTCTCCCAAAAATCCGTCGAATTCAAGGTTAATCCAATCAAAGTTCACTGTTCCAGTCGGATCGTAGATCACATAGGGTCCTCCATCATAGCTGAATTCCATCGCTGTAGTCATTCCGAAAACTTCGTTTGTGATATCGTCGTTTGTAACTGGTGGTGCCGCTAGTATTGCAGCTTTGATCTCTACAGTATAAGTTGTTGTTTTTCCACCAACTGTTACTGTTAATGTTTGACTTGCTACTGCAGCTGCGCTGTTAAAACCTGTTACATTTGCAGCTGTTATTGTTTCAATTTGCGTACTTGCATCGCTGTATGTTCCTGTTACTACCATCCCTGCGATATCAAGCATATCTCCTACTGTATAGATAAGTTTTGTTGCTGGAGTTGTAATCGCTATGCTACTTAATGTTACAGGATTGGTTGTAAATGTTAACGTTGTATCTAGACTAGCTGGCAATCCATTCATAATATCATCGGCATACCTAACTAGCAGAGTATGGTTACCTGTGAAATCCAGGGCATTAAATACAGGATCCGGACCAAAGAAACCATCATACATCACATAGGCTGCTCCGTCATAGCTGTATTCCATGGTGCTATCCATGC
>Ga0265295_1000782_pt1 | contig 60655 bp, 37 predicted proteins | sample Munlansysbiofilm_FD_192503 | JGI IMG/M metagenome (GOLD analysis project Ga0265295, IMG submission 192503) | Leachate microbial communities from a municipal landfill in Southern Ontario, Canada - Methane capture system biofilm | ecosystem: Engineered > Solid waste > Landfill > Unclassified ... | reverse complement strand
AGGGGACGGGGGGATGGGGAGACTAAAGACCAAAGACCAAAAGCCAAAGACCAAAAGCCAAATTGAGTGCAGCGAAATCCCGAGAGCGCAGCGATTCGGGAGACCAAAAGCCAAAGACCAAAAGCCAAAGACCAAAAGCCACTTGTCTCGGGAGAGCGAAGCGATAACGAGAAAGACCAAAGACAAAAAGGGACGGGGAGAAGGGGTGAATGGGAGAAGGGGAGATAGGGAGATGGGGAGACTTGAAGGACAAGGGGACGGGGGGATGGGGAGACTAAAGACCAAAGACCAAAAGCCAAAGACCAAAAGCCAAATTGAGTGCAGCGAAATCCCGAGAGCGCAGCGATTCGGGAGACCAAAAGCCAAAGACCAAAAGCCACTTGTCTCGGGAGAGCGAAGCGATAACGAGAAAGACCAAAGACAAAAAGCTAAAGACCAAAAGCCAAAGACCAAGGAACGGGTGACATTAAAATGGGAAAAATAATCCTGACAACTAATGGATTCAACCACAAATATTTCTTAAGTTTACCCCCTCTTTGGCTCAATCTTAAAATCACCTCTTATGCGCAAATATTTACTCTTTGTTTTCTTGATTTTAACAGTTTTTATAGTTACGGCACAGCAGCCATGGCGGCAGGGTGAAATGCAGGTCAGGGTTTATATAGCAACCCAAACTCAGGCCGACTTTGTAAAAGTCAGGAACCTGAACGGAGAACCTGCTGGTGAGTTTGTGCGCTGCTACCTTACCGGTGAAGAGTTGGCTGATCTTCAAAGCCAGGGCATACGATGTGAAGTTGAAGTTGATGATTTAAATGCAAAGTCAGCAGCCATGGGAGAACGTAGCGTGCCCAACGGGTATTATACCGTGGCGCAGTTGAATGCCATAGCCGATAGCCTGGTGGAGTATTTCCCTGACATCTGTAAGGTGGTTTCTTTGGGTATTGCCACGGGTATGAATGAGCTGAAAGCTTTAAAAATAAGTGACAATGTTCACCTGGATGAGAATGAAGCCGAAGTGCTTTTCGATGGTGGCATTCACGGAGACGAATTGGGCGGTCCGGAAAACCTGATACGCTTTGCTCGCGATTTATGCTATGCTTATGGCAATGATCCCGGTATCACAGATTTGATCAATAACCGCGAAATCTGGATTTACTATTGTGTGAATCCCTACGGAAGAAAATACATGACACGCTACAACGGTAACGGAGTGGACATCAATCGCGATTGTGGCTATATGTGGAATGGGGAGGGCAACAGTTCCGGTCCTTTCAGTCAACCGGAAACCAAAGCTTACCGGAAATTGCTGATGGACAATCAGTTTGTAATCCATTGCAGTTACCACAGCGGCACCGAATACATCAGTTATCCCTGGAGTTACCGCGCTCAGCCCACCCGTGATGCGCAACATCATCAAATGCTGGCACAATTGTATGCCCAAACTTCCGGTTATGCCAACCTTCCTTACGGACAGGGCTACAATGGCATGTATGCAATAAATGGCAGTACCAAGGATTTTGGATATGGCGCTATGGGCAGCATCAGTTGGTCGGTAGAGTTATCGCTCAGCAAACAGCCGCCTGCCGCGCAAATAGTTCCCATCTATCTGAAAAACAAACCATCAATGCTTAAAATGGTGGAAATGGCCGGCTACGGCATTCAGGGAGTAGTCCGGGATTCCATCACCAGTAAACCCATCCCGGCACTTATCTATGTGGATGATTTTATGTGCGTTACCAATGATCCGGTGGTGGGCGATTTCCATAAGTTTTTACCAGCGGGAAATTATACCGTAAGGGTAGTGGCAGCCGGACATCAAACAAGAATTTTTGAAAATGTAGTGGTTCTGGACAATCAGGCCACTACGCTGGATGTTGCGCTTTCCGAAGAAGCAGGTCGCTATGCCTGGAGAATCATCTCCACCTATATTGCAGGCAACAATCCACAGGATGAAGGCAATACCATGGGGGCGTTGGGACCTCCGGATGAAGTTCGTTATTCACTGGGCAAAAACGGGTATGCCATCATTGATTTATGCGATACCATCACCCAGGGAGATGGCCCCGAAGTTGAAGTTTTTGAAAATGACGATACGCCTGAAGGTTATATGGTAATGGCCAGTACCACTCCCGACGGGCCCTGGATACTGATGGGACATGGGACCGGCAATGAAGTTTTTGAACTGGAACCCACCGGCCTGCCTCAGGCCAGATACCTTAAAATTAAAGATTCCGGTGTGGGGCAAAGTCAGGTGCCGGATGCCGGATTTGATCTGGATGCCATTGGCTATACCATTAGGCCACCAGCTATTGATTCCACTGGAACCATTGAAGGATATACCTATATAGACTGGGTATACCTGGTAGAAAAAGCCCCCGGAGCGGAAATACGTTTCGGCGACCAGGTGGTTTATTCTGACGATAGCGCATATTACCGGATTGTGGCAGATACAGGGTGGGTTAACCTGGAAGTACACTGGAGTATGTTTGGTTATCTTTATTACCCGGTTTATCTTTTGCCCGGTCAGCACCTGAATCTTGACCTGATCATGGACTGGATGGAAAGCACAGATTGGCGCACATTGCGCAAAGAACTCATGCTTTTCCCGAATCCCGCGACGGGATCGGTGGTTTTAAAAATAAGAGATTCTGAACTGCCTGCATCCATAAGCATTTGCAATGTGCAGGGTAAAGTGCTTTCCAGCATAAAAGATCCAAAAGCCAATGCTGCCGGTGAAATAAAATTAGAGGTAGCTCACCTCAGGCCGGGGCTTTATCTTGTAGTAAGCATGGATGAAACGGGACAAACCTCTACCGGCAGGCTTGTAATTGCCGGAAACTGAGGCTTTGAAAGCGGTCATTTGTCATCTGCAAAAATATTTATGCTACTTTTGTGTTTTAACCTGCCTATAACTCAGCTCAATGAAAAAGATTTTTACCCTTGTTCTGCTTGGTCTCTTCCTGACCGGCGCTGCCCAGACAACCATTGAAAAAACCTATTATTTTAAAGCTCCGGTGGTGAAGCAAATGGCTGCTGAACAGGCCATTGAATTTGAATCTACCACTCAGCAGGGAGTAGCCGGAGAGCCACTTTTGCCCTATCAGGCCATCAATCTGTTGCTTCCTCCGGGCCAGGAAGCCATCAGCCTAAGCATTGAAGGTTTTGATGAAACCGAAATGCCGGGGTTTTATAAGTTGCAGCCGGCACAATATTCCCGCCCGTTATCGGCTTCACTTTCTCCCGTAAGGGCATGGAATGAGACAGTTTATCAGTTGAATGAAGTTTATCCGGCTACCCCCGCCGGCCACCTGAGTACGCGATATATGAATGGCCATGCTTTGGCTCATACCGTTTTTACGCCTGTTAAGTACATCCCTGCTTCAGGAACAGTGAGTTATTATGGCAAAGTGCGGATTACCATTGAAACCCAACCATCGGCCAAAGCCGAAGCAGCCTTGCTTAACCTGCGTACTGCTGAAAAAATTCAGCAGAGCATCATCCAATCGGTGCAAAACCCGGAAGCCCTTGCTGCCTATACTTCAAATTCCCGCAACCGTAGCAATGAGTATCAGATTCTCATCATTACGCGGGAGTCATTTGTTCAGCCGCTTGAAGCGCTAAGGCAGCTTTACCTTCCACGTGGTTTGAAATCGCAATTTGCCACCATCGAAAGCATTGGTTCCATGAACGGACAGGATATACCGGAGAAAATCCGCAACTATATCATTCAGGAGTATCAGCAACATGGCATCGAACATGTGGTACTTGCCGGAGATGTGGAACATGTGCCTTATCGCGGATTTTATTGTACGGTGCAATCTTCCACCACCTATGAAGATGATGACATTCCTTCCGACCTCTACTATGCCGCCCTTGACGGAAATTGGAATACCAACGGAAACAGTCGCTGGGGCGAGATTGGCGAGGATGATCTGCTGCCTGAAATTTCGGTGGGGCGCATGTCTTTCAGCAGTGCCTATGAGCTGGCTGCCATGTTGAATAAAACCACGCTTTATCAAAACCAACCGGTAACCGGAGAGTTGCGCAACCCGCTGCTGGCCGGCGAACACCTATACAGCGGCCCGGATACCTGGGGCTCCGATTACCTCGAATTGCTTATCGGCACCCACAATGACAATGGATATACGACTACCGGCATTCCCGAAGACCATAATTTTACCCGCCTTTATGATGAAAATGGCGTTTGGGGTAAAATTGATCTGATAAATACCATCAATGCCGGACGCAACTTTATACATCATGTAGGCCATGCAAACAGCAATTACGTTATGAAACTCAATGATGGTGACATTACCAACCTCAATTTTTTCGGTGTGGATGGCGTTTCGCATAATTTTCCGGTAGTTTATACCCATGGCTGTATTTGTGGAGCCTTTGATGTAAGCGATTGTATTGGTGAGAAAATGGTTACCATCGATAATTTTGCTTCCGCTTTTGTGGGAAATTCACGCTACGGCTGGTTTAACGAGGGGCAAACCGAAGGTCCTTCACAACACCTGCACCGTGAATTTATGAATGCTCTGTTTGCCGACAGCCTCAACCGCATTGGCCGCGCCCATTCCCAGTCGAAAATTGCCACCGCTCCCTGGGTAAATGCACCCGGACAGTGGGAAGAAGGTGCCCTGCGCTGGTGCTTTTACGATTGTAATGTTTTGGGTGACCCCATGATGGCAGTTTGGACCGATGAACCCATAAATATTTCGGTTGAATACCCGGAAACACTTACCACCGGAACCTCCCAGTTTAATGTAACCGTGACTTCAGGCGGACAGGGAGCATCCGGATTAACCGTGGCTTTGCTGATGAATGATGAACTTTACGGAACCGGAATATGCGCTTCCAATGGCCAGGCAACCGTTACCCTTGATCCGGTTATCACAGAACCCGGTGATGCCCAACTGGTGGTTTCTGGCTACAACTGCCTGCCACAATATTTTCCGGTAAGCTTTACAAGCGGAAATTCTGCTTATGTAGTGTACAATGCCCATCAGATTGATGATACGCAGGGCAATGGCAACGGCCAACCTGACAATGGCGAGACCATGAGCCTGACCATTACCCTTAAAAATATTGGCCTGGCTGATGCGTCGGATGTAATGGCAACGCTTACCACCACCAACCCAAATGTAACCATTGTTGATGCCACCGCACCTTATGGTAACATTGCTTCCGGCCAACAGGTTACCGTGGATCAGGGCTTTGCCGTAGAACTGAGTAATGAAATCCCCGACCAGGAGATTGTTGAATTTACGATTTCTGCGGTAGCCGGTGATACCTGGCTCTCTGCTTTTCAGCTTACCGCCAATGCCCCGGTATTACAAGCCGGCGAAGCGGTGCTTTCGGACAACGGCAACAATATTCCCGATCCGGGTGAGGAGTTTGATATCGCCATTCCATTGAACAATGTCGGCCATTCCATTAGCCAGGCTTTGGAGGCAACTTTAAGCTGCAGCAGCAATTGGATTTCTCCTGCAACGCTCACCATAAACCTGGATGCATTGGATGCCGGCGAAAGTATTCCCATGATCTTCAGCAGTTTTCTGGCAGATGAACAGGCTCCCATGGGAACGGTTATAGATTTCACGCTAAGTCTCTTTCCGCAAAATTCCACTCAACTGATATTACAGAAAACATTTAGTTATACCCTGGGTCAGATCATCGAAGATTTTGAGTCGGGTGGTTTTACTCAAATGCCCTGGACCCACAGCGTCATTCCATGGACAGTAAACGGACTGCACGTGCAACAGGGAATGTTTGCAGCCCAATCCGGGGCGATTCCCAACAATCAGCGTTCAGACCTTTCCCTCAACATCAGCGTGGTTAGAAACGACAGCATCTCATTTTATCTGAAAACCTCCTCGGAGAAGGATTACGATAAACTCATCTTTTTTATTGATGATGCACTGAGGGGTGAATGGTCGGGTGACACAGACTGGAAGCGGGTAAGCTACCCAGTCACTTCTGGAAACCATCAGTTGAAATGGAGTTATGTAAAAGATGTCTCTACTACTGCCGGCAGCGATGCGGCCTGGATTGATTATATTGTTTTTCCGGCTTTGGATATGTCTGTGGGTATTGAAAAACCGTTGGCAACAGACCGGGGAATGCAATTGTTGCCCAATCCTGCGGATGATAAAGTGGAAATCAGCATCGGAAACCGGTTTTCAGGCGCTGCCGAGCTAATTCTTACCGATCTTTCGGGGCGGATACTGATGCACGAAACCGGTCTGCGCCCGGATTCAAAACTTAGCTTACGGCTGGAATCATTGAGCAGTGGACTTTACCTTTGCATACTACGTTCTGCTCAGCACACCGAAACGCAGAAGCTTATCGTAAGGTAATACATTCATGTTTATCATAAATGGGAAAGGGTACAATGTGGAGATTACTACCAGGCAGTTTTTTGGCTGTTAATGAACAAGCCGTTTGAGGAATCAATCGCATCAGAAGATTTTTATTTAAAGTGTTTCTAAATTAGGATAAAATTATCTTTTACATAGAATCATTTTAAATTTTAACTATTTTTGCGATGTTTAGTGGACGAGGTTCATTATCAGCTTATTATTTACCTCTCTACGTAAAAAATTTTACTTAATCATCAAATTGACACAATGAGAACAATTTTACCAGCGTATTTAAGGCTTAAGGGAATTGCTTTTGGTCTTGCTGCTTGTATGGCGGTATTCACTTTCAGCAATGTACAGGCTGACAACCATCAGTATTCTGACAGTTGGGGCAAGCAGGGTTTAAGTATAAACCAGCAACGCTCCGATGGTTTAAACCTGAATTTCTCCATTCGGGATTTTAGTTTCGAAAACCGTGAAGTGAACGGTGAGTCCATGACCGGCATCTCGTTTTCCGAATCATTGTTGCAAAACGAAGCCGGTGCACCCGATTTGCCCGGATTTTCGCGCTACATAGCCATTCCAAACGGAGCAACCGCTGTGGTAGAAATTGTAAATATGCGTACGGAGCGTTTTTACAATATCGAAATGGCCCCTGCACCGGTTATCCCGCTGGATACCGATCAGAGCCCGTTGCATTTTGAAAAAAACAGTGAAATTTATGCTCAGGATGCTTTTTATCCTGCCCAGCCGGTTACTTTAGGTGATTTTACTCAGATCAGGGGTGTTGATGTAGCCATGCTCGGCATTCAACCTTATCAATACAATCCGGTAACCAAAGAACTGATCGTTTACCGTGACCTTGAAGTCAACATTACCTTTGAAGGAGGCAGCCGTACTTTCGGCACCGACAAATATCGCAGCCCCTGGTGGGATGAACTGATGTCCGATGCCATTTTCAATTATCAGTCACTGCCCGAAATTGATTATTCACAGCGCGCCCGCTCCTATGAGCGCAGCACCGGTTACGATTACCTGATTATTGTGCCCAATGACCCGATTTTTATGCAATGGGCCGATTCTATCAAAACTTTCCGCATGGAAGAAGGAATTTATACAGGGATTGTAGCTCTTTCAGAAATTGGGACTAACGTTAATCCTTCCACCCTGGAACAATACATCAACAACGCTTACAACACCTGGGACATTCCACCCACAGCCGTATTGCTGCTTGGTGATTACGGATCAAACAATGCCAACTTTATTACTTCACCCATATGGGATGGTTACTGTGTTTCCGACAATATTCTGGCCGACGTAAGCGGTAACTCCATGCCCGACATTATTTTTGCTCGTATTACAGCACAGAATGCCAGCCAACTGGAATCTATGGTTGGTCGTTTTATAAAATATGAGCGTACCCCACCAACCAATCCGACTTTCTATGCCCGTCCGGTTACTGCCCTTGGGTGGCAAACCGAACGCTGGTTTCAGATCTGTTCTGAAGTAGTGGGTGGCTTCTGGAAAAACACTCTGGGCAAAACTCCCGTGCGCATCAACGAAGTGTATCAGGGCAACCCGGGAAATATTTGGTCAACAGCCACCAATACCAATACTGTAGTTGGCGTTTTTGGTCCCAATGGCCTGGGTTATATCCCAGCTTCGCCTTCAGAATTGGGCAACTGGAGGAATGGTAATGCCACCATGATCAACAATGCACTGAACGAAGGTTCATTTATGCTGATGCACCGCGACCACGGAATGGAAACCGGCTGGGGCGAGCCTTCTTACACCAACAGCAACATAAACGGACTCACCAATACTGACCTTTGTTTTGTACTTTCCATCAATTGCCTTACCGGTAAATATAACTGGAACAGTGAAAGCTTCACAGAGAAATTTCACCGCTATACCTATAATAGTCAGCCGGCGGGTGCCCTTGGCCTCACCGCGGCTTCTGAAGTGTCCTATTCATTTGTGAATGATGTCTATGTATGGGGGCTGATGGACAATATGTGGCCCAACTTTATGCCACAATATGGTTCAACGCCTGTTGAACGCGGGGTATTGCCTGCTTTTGGTAATGCTGCCGGCAAATATTTCCTCCGACAATCAAACTGGCCATACAATACCAGCAACAAGGAAGTAACCTACAACCTTTTCCATCATCATGGCGATGCTTTCCTTACTGTATGTACTGAAGTTCCTCAAACGCTTACTGCACAGTATGAACCAACCATTTATGAAGGCCAGACTGAGGTTGTAATTACTGCAACGCCCAGCTCAAAAGTAACCCTCACGGCAAATGGTCAGATATTGGGTACCGGCACTACTGGTTTCATAAATACCATTACCATTACTATCCCTCCCCAGGAAGTTGGAACACGGGTAAAAGTGGTAGTTACCCGTCCCAATTGTAATCGTTATTATGGTGGTTTTGAAGTCGTTCCTATGGTTACTTCTTCTGTGGCCGGTGAAGATGCATTGATTTGCGAAGGACTTGAACATCAGTTAAATGGTCAAGCCGTGAATTATATTGATTTGCTGTGGGAAACTTCCGGAACAGGTACCTTCAATGATGCGACTATATTGGATCCCATTTATACCCCCGGCGATGAAGATATTCTGGCTGGTGAAGTGATGCTTTCTCTTACCGCTTTAAATCCGGATGTAAATGATTCTACCGATTATATGATGCTTTCCATCAGGCTGGCACCTCAGGTTTTTGCAGGCGATGACAATGGAATATGTGCCGATGCAGGCTATAGTGCGGTTGATGCTACTGCCGAAAACTATACCGAATTGATGTGGGCTACTAACGGAACTGGTACTTTTGATGATCCAGCCCTGGTTAATCCCCGATATATTCCTGGTGAAGAAGATATTGATGCCGGTATGGTAACCCTTACGCTTACTGTTTCCAATGATGTTTGCGAACCGGTGAGTAGCGAAGTAATTGTGTACATCAGGCCATTGCCACTTCCTGTAATTGCAGGAGAAAATGAAGTTTGCCAATTTTCATCTGGTAATATCTATACCGCCTCCACGGCTGAAAATGCATACCTCTGGGAAGTAACCGGCGGAACTATTATTGAAGGTACACAAGGTCCATCAGTAAATGTTACCTGGGATGAAGCCGGAACAGGAATGCTCAGCATGAATGAAACCAATGAATATGGTTGTCAGGCGGCTGCCACGTTTGAAGTAATGGTAGCTCTGGCCCCAATGCCTGTAATTAGTGGAGAAGAGGTAGTTTGCGCCAACAGCACCGGTCTTGTTTACACTTCTGCCGTTGTTGAAGGAAATATTTACGAATGGTTGGTTACCGGAGGTGAAGTTACCGAAGGTGCCGGCACCAATAGTATTACTGTAAACTGGTCCGGAAACGGCAGCGGCATTGTAAACCTGGTTCAGCTTGATCCTGTTTCCACCTGCTCGGCTTCGGTTGAGTACAATGTACTTATTGATTCTCCTGAACCTGTGCTGATTAGCGATACAACCATTTGCATCAACCACATCATCACCATACCTGCAGAAAGCGGTTATACCAGCTATGAATGGTCCAACGGAGAAACAGGTGAAACGCTCACCATCAGTGGAGATCAGCAGGGGCTAAATACAACGACTTACGATTTGGTGGTTACTGATGATAAGGGTTGTCAGGGAACAGCTTCTGTTACGGTTACAGTAGAGGCTTGTACCGGTCTTAGTGAAATGGAAAGCCAGTTGGGTATCTCCATCTATCCAAACCCGAACAATGGTGAATTTGCACTTGAAATCAACAATGCTCCTGCCGGAGAAGTCAACATAAGCATCGTAAACGCGGTAGGCGAAAATGTTTATACCGGCAGGTTTGTAATTAATCAGACCAAACATCAGGAAAAATTCAACGTTAATCTCAATAGTGGCGTTTATTTCCTGAAAATGGACACTGCCAATGGTAAACTTGTACGCAAACTTATTGTTAAATAAGGAGCGGAAAAATTGGTAAAAAAAAGGCTTGCTGTAAGTGGCAGGCCTTTTTTTGCATTTTATAGGTTACCTTTTGATTAAATTGCCATTAATGGGTAACTTTATATCTACAGGCAGGTAAATCAAGGTTTTATTACCCTTAAATTTAGACTGAATTGGTAACAGGCGTACCCAAAATCCTTATCGTTGACGATATTGAAGTCAACCTGATATTACTCGAAACTTTGCTTCGCAGGGAGAATGTTTCAGTATATACTGCCACTGCCGGGATTAAAGCCCTTGAGTTGGCGGCTGAACATGAATTTGCCCTCATTTTGCTCGATGTTTCCATGCCGGTTTTAAGTGGGTATCAACTGGCCGAAAAGATAAGGCAGGATAGTATGAATATACATACCCCGATTATTTTTATTTCAGCCATCCTTTACGATCAACAAAGCATAAAACGGGGCTATGAGGTGGGTGCGGTAGATTACCTCACCAAACCATTTCAGAACGATATTTTGCTTAGCAAAGTGCGCATTTTTACGAAACTATATCAACAAAACAAGGAAATACAGCTTAAAAGTACAGCACTCAATGAAAGTGTAGTAAAATACAAACAGGCTGAAGCTTTCCTTCAGATAAAGTATAGTTTCGAGAAAGCAGTTTCCCTGGCTTCGGCCAGATTTTCAGGCAACTTTGATATCGAAAGTTCTATTGAATTTATGTTGCGTGATCTCATTGCCCTAAGCAATGCTTCAACAGCCTCGATGCTTGGCTTTATCCCGGATATGATAAATATGACTGTATCGGGTGAAGTTCTTCACCAGCCCTATCAACCACACATAATTGATGAAGCCAGGGGCCACTTGTTAAAAGTATTCCGGTTAAATAAACAGCGGGGCGATAATTTATTGCTGAGTTTAACGGGTATTAATGGTCCCTGGAAGCCTCTGCAGGAGGGCTTTAACTCCCCTGATCCGTTTTCTTTAGCCATACCCGTAAATTTGGCAGATGAAATCGCAGGTTGTCTCATACTTTCTGATTGTTCAGGATTGGCAGACCGGACCGAAAATGATCTTCGGTCATTTGTGGTTTTTGGCACCATTGCAGGCAATGCGCTGGAGCGCAGTAACACCCGTCGGGCACTCGAACTCAGTGAGGAAAACTATAGAAGTTATATACAAAATGCTCCGGACGGCATTCTGGTCATTGATCCGTCGGGAAAAATAAAGGATTGCAATCCTGCTGCTGCGGATATATTTGAAATTCCGGCTGCTACACTCAGCGGTATTCATTTATTGAAGCCTCAATTGCCATTCAATATGACAGGTATAGCCACCTGTTTTAATGAATTTACCCGGGGAAACCAGTGTTCGGGTGAATTTTATGTTCAGACTGAGACCTATAAAAAGACCATTAAAGCCGGCAGTACAATCCTTCCCGGCGGTGATATGATTGTGTTTTGTACCGATATTTCAGCCGAACGTGAAATGGAAAAACATCTCATACACAATGAGCGTATGGTCGGCATAGGTGAAATGGCTACCGGTATAGCCCACGAAATAAATCAACCCCTGAATACCATTGCTTTTGGTATTGACAACCTGATTACCGCGATAGATTCAGGTAAAGCTGACGCCGCCTATATTAAGGAAAAGTCGAGAAAGCTATTCGATAGCATTGACCGCATGCGTAACATTATCGATCATGTACGTACCTTTTCACGGAGTAATGATGACTATATTCCTACCCTGTTCAGTGTAAATGAATCCATAAACAATGCGCTTTCATTGGTAAATGAGCAATACCGCACCCACGGGATTGAATTTATTACAAACTTGTCACCCGATGAGGAAGTGATGGTGCAAGGGAATACCTATAAGATAGAGCAGGTTATGCTGAATTTATTGTCCAACGCCCGGGATGCGATTGAAGAAAAAAATGCCAACCCCAAAGCATCGGGAGAAGCCCGCATAAGTATTAGCAGCAAGAGGACGGAAGCTGTCGTAATTATTGAGGTAGAGGATACGGGTAAAGGTATTGATCCGGCCCACATGGCCCATCTAACCACTCCGTTCTATACCACCAAAGAAACAGGTAAAGGTACAGGTCTGGGGCTGGCTATTTCCTATGGTATCATCAAAGACCATAAGGGAAGCCTCAACTTTTACAGTGAGCCGGGGCAAGGGACTCGGGCTGAGATTGTGCTTCCGCTCTATGTTAAATCCAATATTGAAACTTTAAATGCCTGATTATGAATAAGACTAAACTTCGGGTGTTGATTCTGGACGATGAAACCGACTTTACTGCGGAGCTCATGGAATTTCTGCAATTGCGTGATTTTGAAGTTTATACGGCCAGCACTCCCGGCGAGGGTTTTGAAAGCCTGAGGCGGCGGCCTTATGACTTGATGATTCTTGACATACGGCTGCCGGGCATGAGTGGCCTCGATATACTGAAGCAGGTACGTAAACTCTATCCGGCAATGGAAGTTATCATCATTTCAGGTCATGGCGATATGGATACGGTGATTCAGGCCATGCGTGATGGCGCCATTGATTATCTCAGAAAGCCGTTCAGGCACGTTGATATTCAACTCTCTATAGAACGGACCGAAAAATACCTGAAGCTCTATCGTGAGTTTTGTGAAATTCAGGATCGGCATTCACTCATTTCAGGTGAACTGGAGCGTATGATTGACCGCACCTTTATCGGTGAAAGCCCTGCCATACGTAAGGTACTCGACCTGGCCAATACTGCCGCCCGCTATCCCTCAACCAATGTGCTGGTAACCGGAGAAAGTGGAACTGGAAAGGAGATTGTGGCCCGGGTAATCCATTATGCAAGTAAGCAGCATAAAGAGCCTTTCTGCGCTGTAAACAGCAGCGCAGTGAGTGATTCCCTGCTCGAAAGTGAATTTTTTGGACACGTGAAAGGCTCATTTACCGGAGCCATCAGTGATAAAAAGGGCTATTTTGAAATGGCCAACAAAGGCACGCTTTTTCTGGATGAAATTGCCGACATGCCTTTTGCGTTACAGGCCAAATTACTCCGGGCCATTGAAGAGAAAACCATAAAGAGGGTAGGAGGGAGTGAGGAAATTCAGGTTGATTTCCGCATTATCGCAGCCACCAACCATCAGGTGGAAAGCCTGATAGAGAGCAGGCAATTCCGCCTTGACCTCTATCACCGGCTTAATACCCTTACCATTCACATCCCGCCCCTGCGTGAGAGGCCCGAAGACATTGAACCTTTGCTCCAATATTTCGTAAATCATTTTGCGATAAAACTGAATAAACCGCTGCCTAAAATCAATGCTCAGCTTGTTGAAAGTCTTAAAGGCTATGACTTCCCGGGCAATGTGAGGGAATTGCGCAACATGGTGGAAAAAGCCATGATTTTCTGCAATACCCAAACCCTCAGTCCCATTGATTTTCAATTGAACGGGCACATACACAATCAAACGACCAAAACGATAGTCTTTAATCTCGAAGAACAGGAACAAAACCTGATACTTCAGGCACTGAACGATTGTGGTTATAATCAGGTAATGGCGGCACGGATGCTTGGTATTTCAAGGGATTCGCTGATTCGGCGGATGAGGAAATTCGGCATAAAGATTATGAAGGAGCAGGATTAAGAAAGTAGCTTTCCTGAGTCTGGCCTGAGCCTGGTTTTAATAGTGTTTAGTTCAACCCCTCTGGGGTTGGAGTTTGATTTTTCCGTTTCTACCCCCGGTAGTTTGCCATTGCCTGCGGCAATTGAAAATTACCGGGGGTTATTCATAGTTTAACCCCGCTGGGGTTGCACAATCCCACAGGATATAACCATTTTGTGATTGCTCCACTCCGTAGGAGTGCCACTATGAATAACCCCCAATGAAACTCACGTGAATGCGCCAGCATGAAAGTGAGTGGAATTGGGGGTGCAGGGTAAGTTGCGTATTGAACCCCAGCGGGGTTCAACTATTTTGCGTTTGAGTATTTTTAGAAATACCTTACAGGTTTTGATTTTTTCTTTATGATATAAAGATCAACTGTAAAAGCGCACAACTGTGCGTATTTACGTGTGCTTTCAAAGATTATTATTCTCTTTAATTTTTTGGTATTGAAAATATGTCATCACTAATTATGAGTTAAAATTCACTTAATCAGAATGTTAAAACTGTATTGAGCTATACCAACGCGATTTATTCTTCAAAACGGAACAGGTATTGACTAAGGCCATTCGCCATCAATACTTTTTATTATGAAGACTATATTTACTTTCTGCTTATCCATACTTTTTACGGTCACTTCCCTGTTTGCCCAATGGGTTCCCCTGAAAAATACAACTTCCGGCGAAGTAACCATTGCTACCGAAACCAGACCGGGAAGCATTGTTTTAACTATTGACATTCCCGGATTCTACAAATTGCAGGATAATAATGGCAGCTATGCCATACAACTTTCCGATGGTGTAAATCAAACAGAAGCCGGCTTTCCTGACGTGCAGCACCTCGCCGTGAGTATTCAAATTCCTGGAACAGGGACAAGCACGCTTAAAGTATTGAAGGCTGAATATACCGAAGTAAGTGACATGGTGATAGCACCTTCAAAAGGTGATCCTCAATTTTCAAACCTGCCCGGATGGCACAATCCTATGCCTTCCAGTCTTGCTTATGCTAACGATATGTTTTATCCGCTGGCATTGGCAAAAGCCGGTGATCCATATGTCCTGGGTGGTGTCCGCGGTCAGACTCTGATGGTTTATCCCCTGAAATATCATCCTCTGAACCATATTTTGCGTGTCTGTCATCACCTGGAACTTGAATTGCAATTCAGTGATGAGACGGGAATAAATGAATTGGCTGAGAATTCGCGCACCGCAAAAGGCAGTATGGCTGAATATGCTGTTGAGCATTTTGTAAATGGAATTACCAATGAGCGTTATGTGCCGGTTGCCGAAGGGTCCGGAATGCTGATTGTAACGCCTGCCGCTTTTGTGCCGCTGTTTGATGAATTTGTACAATGGAAAGCACAATGCGGGATTAAGTGTACGATAATCACTGCGGAAGAGGCACCCGAAGCAGGGAACATTCAGCAGAAAGTAAACGAGCTTTATTATGGTGCTGGACTTTCCTATCTTTTGCTGGCCGGTGATGTGGCTAAGGTGCCTTCCCTCACCAATTCCAATGGTATGGGTGACAATATGTATGGATTTATCGAAGGAAACGATCATTATCCGGAAATCATTACCGGACGAATGCCGGCAAAGGATGCCCGGGAGTTGAAGATTATGCTTTCGCGAAGTCTAAATTATGAAAAGGGACTTTCAGGTTTTGAGAAAACCAGTGTTTTTGCAGGTATAGCCAGCGAACTGGGTCCGGGCGACAATGGTGAAAAGGATTTTGAACACCTACGTATCATTGGCCAACAGTTGCAGCAAAATTGTAGTATGGCTGTTTCAGAGTTTTTTGATGGAAGTCAGGGTGGAAGCGACCAGCCGGGCAATCCTGTTGCCACTGAAATAGAACAGGCATTTAATACAGGGTTGGGTACAGCCATGTATATCGGCCACGGCACTTCCAACGGATGGTTTACCTCGGGATTCAACAGTAATAATATTAAAAAGCTTCTCAATACGGACACCTGGCCGGTCATCTGGTCAGCAGGTTGCGACAATGGCAATTTCAAGGAAGCAAACTGCTTTGCCGCCAACTGGCTTAAGGCCGGTACTCCCGAGGAACCCACCGGGGCGGTAGCTGCAATGATGTCCACCGGCAGGCAAAGCTGGTTTCCGCCCATGGCCGCCCAGGATGAAATAGCCGCCATACTTGCCGGGAAGAAGCCCGGAGTGACAACTCGCACTTTTGGTGGTATTTCCATGGCTGCCTGTATGCGGATGAACGATAAATACGGGGAAGGCGGTTTCAGGGTAACCGATACCTGGAACCTGTTTGGTGATCCTTCGCTGATGATGCGTAACTCACCGCCCCAAAAGATTGAAGCCCACCACGCTGAGGCCACAGGTGCCGACGCCAGCGGGTTTGTAGTGAATGTGCCTGTTGATAATGCATTGGCCAGCATCGTGTACCAGGGAAAACTACTCGGTGCAGCCAATGCAATCGACGGCATGGCCATTATACCGCTTCAGGGCATAGAACAGATGGATGAGGTTTTGTTAACAATCACTGCCTACAACCATCTTCCTTATACAGCAATTATCAGAGTGGTGACATCGCCTGCGGTAGCCAGTGAGCCCTTGCCGCTTAACCATTCAAAAAAGATTTCGGCTTATACCTCCTTAAAGTGGGAAACTGCTGAAGGTATCACGCCCGCTTTTTATGAGGTATTCATCAGCAACAACCCGGCCGGTCCCTGGGACCATGGAATGATCACCTTTGCAACGGAGTGGCAGCCTGATCTGCCCCTGCAATACCTTACCAATTATTACTGGAAAGTTATTTCTCATCATAACAATGGCAGCAGCCAAAGCGCCATATTTGATTTTACAACCATCAGCAAGCCGGATGAAGATTTTGAGCAGGCCGGCTTCCCCCGCAGCAACTGGATGAACAGTGGTGACAATCAATGGTATCCTGATGAAAGTGATTCCTTTGAAGGTCGATACAGTCTTCGTTCAGGCAATATTGATCATTCGGGAAGCAGCCTGCTGGCCTATGAGTGTGTAACTGCCACTTGCGACTTACTCTCTTTCAGGGTTAAAACCTCCTCTCAGCTTAATTGCGACAAGCTGATGCTGCTGATTGACAATGAAGTGGTGGATGCCTGGAGTGGAGAACTGCCCTGGACAGAAGCCATTTATCAAATAGAACCGGGTGCGCACCGTATTGAATGGGTGTTTTCAAAAGATGATACAGGCAGTTCAGGAGCTGATGCCGCCTGGCTTGACAATATATATCTTCCCGAAAAAAAGTCACTTGCTGTATTTACTCAGGATGTAGCCGTATGTGCCTCAACAGCAATTAATCTTGATGCAGCGGTGGAAGGACAGTCTCATTTGGTATGGAAATCCCAAATAGGAGGCCAGTTTGAGGACGCAGCGGCTGAACAAACGATTTATTATCCTACTGATGCAGAAATTCAGGCCGGCGAAGCCACCGTTCAACTTGCAGTATATCAGAATGATGTTTGTCAGCCTTTATATAAGGAAATCAGGATTCAACTCCATTCCCTTCCCGAATTGCCTGCCATCAGGGATACACTGATTTATGCCAATGAATCACTTGAATTTCTGTTGCCCCAGGTTAATGGGAGTAATTACCAGCTTTCATCAATAGGCGAAATTACCGGTAGTTCCCTGCGCATAGAGGATTCAATGCTTAAGGAAGGTGAAAACAACTTTACCATAACCGTGGAAACCGAAGCCGGTTGCGCTGATGCGCTAAGTTTCACGGTTACTTTTATCCCTGAAAACAGGCCACAGCAAGGAGATAATTTAGTCATCTACCCAAATCCGGCAAGGGATAACATTACCATAGCCAATATGCAAAGGAGTAATGAATCTGCCGTTTATGAAATCTACAGCATTACCGGACAATTTATTGGCAGGTTTTCAGCGGATATTGGTTCTCAGTTAAATGTGTCGGCAATTCCCGCGGGGGTTTATATTCTTAAAGCCAGTGATGGGAATGAGGTTAAGCATGCCCGATTTGTAAAACAGATTTAAGGTATTGTTGATTTGTTGATTTGTTGAGATGTTGAGTTGTAAAGTGGAGTTCGTGGTTCTGGGTTTATTTTAGTCTTTAGTCTTTGGTCTTTGGTCTTTAGTCTTTAGTCCCGTCCCCATGTCTCCTTGTCCTTTTTAACCGTCCCTCGTCCCTTTTTAGAAGTGAGTAGTGAGAGGTGAGAGGTGAGTTCTTGGTTCTGGGTTTTTGGTTCTGAGTATTATTTTAGTCTTTGGTCTTTGGTCTTTAGAAGTTGGAGGTTAGAGGTTAGAAGTTAGAAGTTAGAGGTTTTGGATTTCTTGTTCTGGGTTCGTGGTTCTTGGTTCTGAGTATTATTTTAGTCTTTGGTCTTTGGTCTTTAGTCTTTAGTCCCGTCCCCATGTCTCTTTTTCCTTTTTAACCGTCCCTCGTCCCTTTCAGCGTCCCTCGTCCGCGTTAGAAGTTGGAAGTTAGAAGTTAGAGGTTGGAGGTTAGAAATTAGAAATTCTTCCGCCCCCATCCCCTTGTCCCCAAGTCCCCATGTCTCCTTGTCCTTTTTAACCGTCCCTCGTCCCTTTCAGCGACCCCCGTCCCTGTTTAGAAGTGAGTAGTGAGAGGTGAGTTCTTGGTTCTGAGTTCTTGGTTCTGGGTATTATATTAGTCTTTGGTCTTTGGTCTTTAGTCTTTGGTCTTTAGAAGTTGGAAGTTGGAGGTTAGAGGTTAGAAGTTAGAGGTTAGAAGTTAGAAGTTAGAGGTTTTGGATTTCTGGTTCTGGGTTCGTGGTTCTTGGTTCTGAGTATTATTTTAGTCTTTGGTCTTTGGTCTTTAGTCTTTAGTCCCGTCCCCATGTCTCTTTGTCCTTTTTAACCGTCCCTCGTCCCTTTCAGCGTCCCTCGTCCGCGTTAGAAGTTGGAAGTTAGAAGTTAGAGGTTGGAGGTTAGAAATTAGAGGTTTTGGATTTCTGGTTCTGGGTTCGTGGTTCTTGGTTCTGGGTTTATTTTAGTCTTTGGTCTTTGGTCTTTAGTCTTTAGTCCCGTCCCCATGTCTCCTTGTCCTTTTTAACCGTCCCTCGTCCCTTTCAGCGACCCCCGTCCCTGTTTAGAAGTGAGTAGTGAGAGGTGAGAGGTGAGTTCTTGGTTCTGGGTTTTTGGTTCTGGGTATTATATTAGTCTTTGGTCTTTGGTCTTTAGTCTTTGGTCTTTAGAAGTTGGAGGTTAGAGGTTAGAAGTTAGAGGTTAGAAGTTAGAAGTTAGAGGTTTTGGATTTCTGGTTCTGGGTTCGTGGTTCTTGGTTCTGAGTATTATTTTAGTCTTTAGACTTTGGAAATTAGAAATTCTCTCTCCCCTTGTCTCCCCTTCCCCCATTCTCCCCTTCTCCCCTTCTCCTTGTCTCCTTGTCTCCAGGTCCCCTTGTTTCCTAAAAAGAAGCAGAAACTCCGATTGAATGAACCGTCCCTCGTCCCTACTTCGCGTCTCCTTCCTCAATCCATTTTCTCGCATTCACAAATGCCTCAATCCAGGGTGAAACTTCATCATCGGTTCGTTCATTGGGATAATAAGACCAGTTCCAGGGATAGAGGGAGCGTTCGAGGTGCGGCATGATGGCCAGATGCCGTCCATCCTTTGAGCAGATGGCGGCAGTATCAAAGTCTGAACCGTTGGGGTTACCGGGATAAGCAGTGTAGCTGTATTTTATTGGAATCATATAATCACCTTCATCGCCGGGAAGCTGAAATTTACCTTCACCATGCGCAACCCAGATGCCGAGGCGTTGCCCTACCAGACTTTTTAACATTATATTATTGTTTGGCAGGATATCGACATTTACAAAGGCCGATTCAAACTTTTGGGAGGCATTGTGCAGCATGCGTGGCTTTTCTTTCCGTCCGGGATAAATCAATCCCAGCTCAACCATAAGCTGGCAACCATTGCACACCCCCAGGCTCAAGGTGTTTGGGCGGGCATAGAAACGCTCAAGGGCTGCTTTGGCTTCAGGATTATAAAGGAAGGCCCCTGCCCAGCCTTTGGCCGAACCCAGCACATCTGAATTGCTGAATCCTCCCACAAATGCTATCATATTCACATCGTCAAGGGTCTCCCTGCCGGCAATGAGGTCGGTCATGTGCACATCTTTAATATCGAAGCCCGCCAAATGCAGCGCCCAGGCCATTTCACGGTCACCATTTACCCCTTTTTCACGGATAATTGCTGCCCGGACACCACTTCTTTGCTTGCGTTCAAGGCTTAATTCATAAGATTTCAGCGTGCCTGTAAAGTCATCTCCAAAATTATATTCAAGAATCTGATTCTTATAATTTTTATATCTTTCAGCAGCCAGTGTTTCACCCCGCTGCTCTTTGTCAAGTAGATAGGACGTTTTATACCATTGGTCACGCAGTGAATCAATCTCAAAAGTATGCGTTTCGTTTTGATGTCTGAGTAGCAGGCTTCGCTGGAAAGAAGGTTTCCCAAGTAAATGGTAACTTAATCCTTTCTCATGAAGCATTACCAGTGTATAGTCCAGGTCATTGACCTGCAACAATACTCCCGGATTTTCACTGAAAAGTAGTTTAATAAGGTCTGACTCCTTAAAGGACGAAAGGTCCAGATCTAATCCGATGCCGGGCTGGGCGAAAAGCATCTCAAGCAGGCTCGTAATCATCCCGCCGGCTGAAATATCATGACCTGCAATGACAACCTGCTCATTGATTAAGACCTGCACTGCTTCAAATGCACGGGCAAAATAGCCCGCATCACTTATCATGGGTGTATCCGTGCCGCTTTGGCCCAACATTTGTCCGAAGCTGCTACCTCCCGTACTGAAGGGCGCGTTGGAAAAATCGAGATAAACGAGAGAGGAAGTAAACTCCGGCTTCAACACAGGACTGATGGCCCTTTTAACATCAGCCACTTCGGCTACTGCGGTAATAATCACGGTTCCCGGTGCCATAACTTTTTCTCCATCAGGGTACCGCTGCGTCATAGACAGGGAGTCTTTTCCTGTTGGAATATTGATGCCCAGCGCAATGGCAAATGCCGAAGCGGCTTTCACTGCCTGATAAAGACGTGCATCTTCACCCGAATTACGGCAGGGCCACATCCAGTTGGCGCTCAGTGAAACGCCCTTTAGTCCATGAGTAAGCGGTGCCCATACCAGATTGGTGAGGGCTTTGGCAATGGAGAGTTGGGCTCCTGCGGCGGCATTTATCAGACCCGCTGCAGGCGCATGTCCCAAAGAAGTAGCTATGCCGGTGGTGCCTGTATAGTCTAGCGCCATTACGCCCAGGTTATTGAGCGGAAGCTGAATTGGGCCGGCTGTTTGCTGCATGGCAACGCGACCGGTAACCGAACGATCCACTTTGTTGGTGAGCCAGTCTTTGCAGGCTACCGCTTCCGGTTGCAATACTTCGCTCACATAGTGCTGAATTTTGCCGGCATCATAGTGCTGTTCCTGAAGTTCTAAATTTTCAGTGCTGTCTTTTAATACGGTTTGCGGCGGTTTGCCAAAAAGGTCCAACAGATTAAGGTCTATGACTTTTTGACCGGTTTGGGTATTTATGAAGGTAAGTTTCTGATCGTCAGTGGTTTCGCCCACAACAAAAAGCGGGGCACGTTCGCGTGCAGCCACTTCTTCCAGAAGGTGAAGCTTATCTTTGTGCATAATCAGTCCCATGCGTTCCTGTGATTCGTTGCCGATAATTTCCCGGTCTGAGAGGGTAGGATCTCCCAGGGGAAGCTTATCAATGCTGATGCTTCCGCCTGTAACTTCCACCAGTTCAGACAGGGAGTTGAGGTGGCCGCCTGCACCGTGATCGTGGATGGAAATTACCGGATTTTCCTCCATCTCGGCCATAGCCCTGATGACGTTGTACACCCGCTTCTGCATCTCGGGATTTGAGCGCTGTACTGCGTTTAACTCAATGCGATTGCTCAATTGGCCGGTAGCCACCGACGAAACGGCACCGCCACCCATACCGATGCGGTAATTGTCGCCCCCCATCACTACCACCTGGTCACCGGGAACCGGTTCATCTTTAAGGCTATCCTTCTCCCGGGCATATCCCACACCTCCGGCCTGCATTATGACCTTATCATAGGCATAGGCACGTTCGCCCATTGACTGTTCAAAAGTAAGTACGCTTCCACAAATGAGGGGTTGCCCAAACTTATTTCCAAAATCACTGGCACCGTCCGATGCCTTTATAAGCAATTCTCCCGGAGAATGATACAACCACTTTCGCGGAGCCATAACCGATTCCCACGGATGGTTTTCACCCAAACGGGGATATGCAGTCATATATACTGCGGTCCCGGCCAGTGGCATGGAGCCTTTGCCTCCGGCCATGCGATCGCGGATTTCACCACCACTGCCGGTGGCAGCGCCATTAAAAGGTTCCACCGTAGTGGGAAAATTGTGGGTTTCCGCCTTTAGGGAAATCACCGATTTTATGGGTTTTTCAACGAAATAGTCGGGCTGATGCTGTGTTAATGGCGCGAATTGCTGAATTACCGGTCCTTTGACAAAAGCCACATTGTCCTTGTATGCCGAAACTATAAAATTTGGGTGTTGTTTTGAGGTTTCACGAATGAGTGAAAATAAACTGTGTGGTTTTTCAACGCCATCAATAATAAAGGTGCCGTTAAATATTTTATGTCTGCAATGCTCCGAGTTTACCTGCGAAAAGCCAAAGACTTCACTGTCGGTGAGGGGGCGTCCGAGGCGTTGCGAGAGTTCCCGGAGGTAACCAATTTCATCGGGTGAAAGCGCCAGGCCTTCACTCAAATTATATGCTTCAATATCATCAATGTGTCGTGGTGGTTCCGGATGTCGGTCAATAGTAAATAACTGCTGATCGAGCCCCTGATAAAGTTGATCCAACATGGGATCGTAAACTGCGTTTGCATCCTTAACTTCATTAAATTGTTCAATCCGGATAATGCCTGTAAGGCACATATTCAGTGTTATCTCAACCGCATTGGTACTCCAGGGCGTAATCATCTCCCGGCGTGGTCCAATAAAAAAGCCCGATAATGACCGGGCTTCAATATTTTGGGCACCCCCGAATAGCCAGCTCAGTTTTTCTATCTCATTCGCATCGGGCTCATGGCTGCATGCTAACGCGTATAGGCCAGCGCCCTTAAAAAATCGAATCATAATGAATTGTCGTTTATGATAAAGGGACAAAGTTAAGAAAGGAAAGCAAACCTGAGCAAAATGCCCCTTTAATTTCTTCCTAAAGTTAATATTTAAGCGGATTAGCGCGGACAAAAAAAGACCTGTGAAAAGTGCTTCAAAGGTCTTTTTAAAAGTCAGTCAAGGTCTGCTCAGCTATCGAGCTTATTTAAGGCGTAAGCATAAGCGCCAACAGAAACAGCGCGTGAAGTTCCTAACCGGCTAATTCCTACTCCAATCCGTTTCATGGGGTCGTATTGTATGCGTCGGTCACTGAAGGGGACTTTTATTTCGCGGGTATCACCTTCGTAAAACAGGGCAAATTCCCTTTCATCTTCAAGGTTAAAGGCTTTAATTTCCATACGATCAACGGAAGTGCCCACCATGGTGGTGAAATTGGTGTTCATCTCGTCAACCAGATGTTGCAGGAATAGGGGATAGGCGCCAGCCAGTCCGCCACCAATTACAACCAGTCCATCAACCAAGGTTATTGCGTTGGCAATGGAATCACCGGCCACTTCGGCCAGCCGGTGAAAGGCAGTAATGGCGGCCTGTTTGTGGCCTTCACGCTTACCCATACCGATTTCGAAAATCTCACGGGGTTCCGGACATACAGTCGGGTCAATACCGGCATCACGGCAATAAATACGTCTGACGCCACGGATGCTCACATTTTCTTCAACAGAAGCATTGGCATGCAGTTTATTGCGCATGCGGTTTATTTCGCCCTGGGCCGAATTGTCGCCCATGAACAGTTGTCCACGACTCACAATGCCTCCACCATAGCCTGTACCAAAGGTTACTCCAAACAAATTCTGGTAAAATTTAGGGCTCTTACTGTCTTTTATACGATTGTTAATATCGGGCAACAAGCCTGCTATGGCTTCTCCATAAGCAAATAAATCGCCATCGTTGTTAATAAAAACAGGAATGTTAAATTTCTCCTCAAGCATAGGACCCAGGGCGACACCGCCTCTGAAAGTTGGTATGTTCTCCAGATTGCCAATGATGCCCAGCTCATATTCAGCGGGGCCAGGGAAACAAAAGCTGATGGCTACCGGATTCACATTCAGCTTTGCTTTTACTTCATTAAAGCCCTGTATAATCTTATTCAGTACAATTTCAAGGGTCTCGCCATTGGCGGGAATAGAAATGGGATTGATAATTTCATTTCCTGCCTGTACAGCAGCGAAAACAAAATTGGTACCGCCGGCATCCAGCGTCATTACCACGCGTTTATCTGTTGAATAATCCATTTTTGCAAAGCTTATTAAGGTGGATATTGCTTGTACTTAGTGTATATTGTACAATTTCACGTTTCAGCATGCGAATATACGACAAATGTGAAATGTTTTGAAGCACATGTGAGAAAATAATTAGCTGGTTGAACTGTTTTTTACCACTTCTTTCTCCACATTCCCGTTCATTGCGTTGTGTATATTCATTTTCATTGACGAAAGTGGTTCGCCGCCCCGAATGCCGAAATCCAATGTACGAATGGGAAATGGAATCATAATGTCGTTTTCATCAAAGGCCTTTTTAATGGCTTTAATGGCATCCGTTTTTACCTTAAAATAACCCGGTTCACCCGGATAGCTGATCCAAAACCGGATGTTGAAGTTGATAGAGCTGCCTCCGAATTCCTCATAATCGAATACCGTATTGTCCAGATCAATTACCCCATCTATCTTTTTTATGGTTTCCAGGGTAATGGCTTGTACTTTATCCAGGTCGTCGCCATAGGAAATCCCTACGCCGATGTCAATTCTGCGTTTTCCTAGTACCGTGTAGTTGATGATTGGATTTTGCAGCACGTCCTTGTTGGGAACAAAAACTTCCTGACCGGTGAATGTCTTTACAATCGTTGTTCTTAAATTGGTTGCCATGGCGGTGCCCATGATGTCATTTACTTTTATGATATCACCTATGGAAAAGGGTGTGCGGAAAGCCAGGATAATCCCCGATACAAAATTGGCAGCAATATCCTGAAAGGCAAATCCTAAAGCCAAACCCAGTATTCCCACACCGGCGAGAATTGAGGTTACTGCCTTGTCTAACTTTAACACGCTTAATATGATAAATAATCCAATACCTATAATTGTATATTTTATTATCGTTGTGAAAAGCGAAGTTAATGCCTTGTTTTCAGAAGTTTTTGTGAATATTTTTTTGAAGGTTTTGGCTGCAAGCCGGGAGAGAACTACAAATACAATGAGTAACAAAATGGCTACCCCCATATTCGGTATCATACTTATGAAAGTTTCCCACCACGAATCAATTTTTTCAATAACCTGACTAAGTGCACTCTGAAAGTCTAAATTCATAACGTTTTGTTTTTATTGTTGGGGATTAATTTAATTTTTATGTTGAATGGTTTCAAATATACTTCAACCCTGCATACAATAAATAATTGTGCCGTTTATAGAATATAGGCTGAAACAGCCTGAGCTTGCACTATTTTTTTTAAAATTCGGAGAGAAAGGAATGGACTTGGGCTGACACTACCCCAAGCCGTGGAAATGAAACCTCACCGGAGCATGCGCTGAGTTCGGTTGCCCTGGGTTCTATAACAAACGGAAGAAGTAGAATAACTTAGAGGTAGTTACTTTTTCATTTTTGCACGTACGGAACTTCGATAGGTGGAAGGCAACTTTCCGCTGAATCGTTTAAAAGAAGCCACAAAAGTAGAGCGTGAATTGAATCCACAGGTTTCAGCTATTCCTTCAATGCTGTAATTGTTATAATGAGGGTCATTAAATAGCTTTATAACTTTTGAACAGCGGTAGTCATTTAAAAAGGTGTGGAAGTTTTTTCCAAAATGCTCGTTAATCAGTTGCGATAAATACTTTGTGTTGGTGCCTACCATATCAGCAATAGCATCAATCTTTACTTTACTGTCAGTAAATGGTTCATCTTCTTTCATCAATTGAAGCAGCTTCTCAATCAGTTCCTTTCTCAGGTCCTTGCACATACAGGAAGAGTTGTATTTCGCGTCTTTTTCGGAAGTTTCAGTCTTTTTTGGGTAAGAAGTATTGTTTAGCGTTTGTACTATCGGTTCGTTAACAATGGCGTGCTGGCATTCGTAAAGATAATTATCTTCGAAATGCATGCCATAATAAGCCAGTCCAATATTTAATATTAACAAGGTAATTATGAAAAGCGTGCTGCTGAAGTTGCCTCCTGAAATATGTAAAAAACGATGAAAAATCAATAGTGCCATCATAATTATAAAACTTGCAGCAAAGGTTCTGATCCCCAAAAGGTAATCACGCAGGTCCTTGCAGGGTTCCCGGTTTAATTGCCGGAGATGAGTTTTGTTAAGCCTTATAGCTTTTAAAGAATAGATGAGTAGTTGAAAGGCCACCATTGATTTAACAAAAATTTCAATCATCCAGGTGGGTTGACCAGGGATGCCTCTCATTAAGAAAAATCCATAAATCGCATTCAGGTAATGGGGATGATTAGTTGTAATGAGTATCCAAAAAGGGGTAAGAAAAATCACCATCAAAAGGAAAGGCATAAAATGCAACAGATCTTTGGGCTTGAGTTTAAAGTCTTTGATAAATAGTGATTTGAGATGGAGATAGAAGAGCGGAATTAGTGTAAGACTAAAGCAAAATGCCAGCGGATAGAATATAAGAAATGCCGAATCGTGATCAAAGAGTTGTAGATGTATAAAGAAGCTGCTTAATGCAAAGGAAAGCAGGAAGAAACCAAAAATCAACCTGCTGATGTCCTTTCGTTGAAAATATAAATACAACGTATAAATAAAGAAGCCCAACGACTGATAACTCAGCACTAACCATAATGAATGATTGAGAACTTCCATTTTCATTAATTTTTAAATTAAAACGCTTCCTTCATTTTTCGATCAAATCATGCTGATGCATCATAATTTTAGACTACCCTGTCATGCCTGCTTAAGTTTGAGCAAATATAGCATAAATTCTTGTTTTCAAACAACGATATTGTCTGACTAATTTTTAAGGTACATAAAATGAGTGGTATGCGTCTTTTGATTTGAGTATTTTAGTACCGAATAGCAGTTTGAACAGGCATTTAGAAATGTTTGATAACAGGGAAATTGGTTAATATTCCTGTTTTGAAACGTCTTTCATTTTTTTGAATACGCTAAGCCCCCTATTTTTGTTATTGAACTCAATTTGATTGGACGTGCAGAATTTAGTAATATTTGCCGTGTAGCTTTGTTAAGAACCTAAATTTAATTTAACCAACAACCAAAATTATGAAGCATTTTTTTAAAGCTTTGACCGTTACTTTGGTGAGTATGTTAATGACATTTGCAGTTGTGCATGATGCCATGGCACAGAAAACCCTTGCTGATGTTAAAAAGAGCCGTGGTCTCACCGATGACGATGTGCTCTCAGCAGTCAAAACCTTTATGCCCCGCGGCGGACGCGATGAGTATTTCGGGTTTATGGGTACCGGCAATTCAGGAACGATGGTCGTTTATGGATTGCCCTCCATGCGTATATATAAATATGTAGGGGTATTCTCTCCCGAGCCATGGCAGGGTTATGGCTTCGATGATGAAAGTACGCTTATGTTAAAGAAAGGTTCACTGGACAACACCCTGTTAAAGTATGGCGACATGCGTTTCCCGGCCCTCAGTGAAACTGATGGAAATTACAATGGCAAATATCTGTTTTATTCAGATGGCGCCAACTCAAGGATAGCCGTACTTGGGCTGGACGACTTTGAAACCAAACAGGTGCTTATGCATCCACTGTTTATCAATGCTTATCCGGGGGTAAGTGTTTCGCAAAATACGGAGTACGTATTTCAAACCAGTGAGTATCCCACCCCCTGGGATCATCGTGAGGCTGATGTAACGACGGAATACGAAACAAAATTCAAATCCGGGATTACGGCATGGAAATTTGAGGATACAGACGATGCAGCGGGTAGTGGCCATCATGTTGGACGGCTCATTAAGGAGAAATCATATACGCTTGAACTCCCTCCTTTTACCCTTGGTTATTTTGATGCCGGTCGCATCAATAGCCATGGTCTGTTGATTGGCCTGGCCACTTATCAGAACAATAATTATATATATGTATATGATTATAGCAAAGCTCAGGGTCTAAAAACCAGCGATGTAAATGCTTTTTCAGTTATACCATTAAAAGAAGGTATAGATGCTGGTGTTTTTGCACTCATTCCCCTGGCTGAAGTTGCCAAAAGCGTAAAAGTTGATCCTTCCGGTAAATACTTTATCACTGCCTCAAACACCGCTATGGTTTTTGATTTTGAAAAAGTGAAAAATGCCCTTGCCAATAAGACTTTTACTGGTAGCAGTGTACTTGGAGTTCCACAGATTGATGCAGCCGCTGTGTTGCATGGTAAAGTTCAACTGGGCAATAATGTGATTGACCTGGCTTTTGATTACCGGCCTAACGTAGTGTATGCCTCGGTAAACGGGGATAAAAAAGTGGTGCGCTGGAATTATGATAATTTAAAGGTGGAGCAAAGTCTTACACTTAGCTTTAAACCGGGACATATAATGACCCCTCAGGGAAATTCGGCCCAACCTCATTCCAATTATCTTACTGTGGTAGATAAGGAAGGTTCCTATCCAAATATGGTAAACATTGGCCCCACCAGGCCGGGTTACCAGCACCTGATTGATATTTCTTCCGACAAAATGCGCGATATTTATACCATGTCTATCCCTCAGGCAAACATTTATGGGTCTGTGAGTGTGTTGCGCACCACCATCAAGCCCATTATTCGCTATGCCCTGGGAACCAACACCCGAACCGGTGAAATATCACGCTTTAAAACCGTGGCCGGCCAGGAGAAAATAGAGCGCAAAGACAACAGGGTGCATATTTTTGGAACACTCATCCGTTCACACATCACTCCTGAAATAGTTGAAGTGGAAGAGGGCGACATTGTTACCTTCCACCTCACCAACCTGGAAAGGGCTGAAGATGAAACTCACGGATTTACCGTTTCCACCTATGGTGTTCACGGAAGTTTTGAGCCCGGTAAAACGGCTTCGCTGACCTTTAAAGCGGATAGATCAGGCGCTTTCCCTTACTACTGTACTGAATTCTGCTCTGCACTTCACCTCGAAATGGAAGGCATTTTAATGGTCAGGCCCAAAGGCTATGTGGCCTCTCCCGAAGATATGGAGAGTCAGCAACTTACTCCGGGTGAACTGGCCGGTTATAAGAAAAACTACGAGGATAAAATTAAGGTAATTGACGAAACCAATGAAGTGATCAACGGGGTGGTTACTTACCTGAAGGAGAACAACTACCAAAAGTATCCCTACGTGGAAGCCTTGGTGGTTGACGCACTTGACCAAATGGATCTTGCCAAATCTTCTAAAACCAAATACGAAAAATACGCTGCTGAAGGAAAATGGAAGGATGCATTTTTATGGGCAGAACAGTACTGGCAGTATCAGGTGAAAACTGCCGACGTAGGCCTCAGGGCTAAAAAGTTGTTGGATGAACAACTCAGCAAGTAATCTGATTTTTAAACGAAGAAAATTTGTGTGATGAAAAAACATAATATAAAAAACAGTCCTGGTCTTCTTCTCATAATTGTGATCGTTGCTGCAATGTCATTTATGACGTCCTGTGGCACTAAAGGAGACAAACAATCAGAAATTACCGGCGCCCCCAGGGGTGAGGAATCCTTTGGCGATGTGGTTAAACGCCGTGGGCTTGATGCCGAGGATGTGCTGGCTGCAGCCAAAACATTTACCCCGGACAATCTTAGTGATGAGTACATCGCGCTGAACTCAGGCGGACAGGCCGGAAACATGATTATTTACGGGGTGCCCTCCATGCGTTTGATGAAATACGTTCCCACCTCAGCGCGCCAGCCGGTAAACGGTTTTGGTTACAGCAAAGAAAGCGAGGAAATATTGCGCTCAGGATACATTGACGGTCAGGTAATTGACTGGGGCGACACCCACCATCCGGGCTTCTCTGAAACCAACGGAGACTATGACGGGAAGTGGGCGGTGGTAAACGATAAAGCCAATCCGCGTGTGTTTGTTATCTCGCTGAAAGACTGGGAATTGAAACAAACGGTCAACAATCCCATCTTCAGAAGTAATCACGGAGGTTGTTTCTTTACGCCCAACTCAGAATATATTGGTGAAGCTTCGCAGTATCCTGCTCCGCTGGATCGTAAGTATTACCCCCTTACAGAGATGAACTTCAGAAAATACTGGCGGGGTGGACTTACCTATTGGAAGTTCAACAATGAAATTGGAATGATCGACGAGGCAAACTCCTTCACCGTTGAGTTTCCACCCTACACCCAGGACCTGACTGATATGGGTAAAAATGCCAGTTACGGCTGGTCATTTACCAACTCCTTTTGTACCGAAATGTATATTGGGGGTATCGAAAGTGGTCGTCCGCCGTTTGAAGCCGGATGTTCATCGCGCGATGTGGATTATCTGCACATCGTTGATTGGAAAAAGGCTGAAGAACTCATTAAGCAGGGGAAATATAAAATAATAAATGGCCATAAAGTTATTCCTATTGATGTGGCTGTGGAAAACAATATGTTGTTCCTGGTACCGGAGCCCAAATCGCCTCACGGTGTGGATGTTAGTCCTGATGGGAAATACATAGTTGTAGCCGGCAAACTCGATTCCCATGCCTGGGTATATTCCTGGGAGAAGATTACCAAGGCCATTAAAAACAAAGATTTTGAAGGTACTGACGAATTTAATATTCCCATCATTTCACTGGAAACGGCCTTACATGGCAGTGTAGAAGTTGGATTGGGTCCCTTGCACAATCAGTACGATAAAGAGCCAGGTGTTATCTATACCTCCATCTACGTGGATTCGCGGATTACAAAATGGGATTATATCAATCTGAAAGTACTGGATTATGTGTCTTCTCACTATAATGTAGGCCACCTGGTTGCTGCTCATGGCGATGCTGTTAATCCTCATGGCAAATACCTGATTTCGCTGAATAAGCTCTCTATCGATCGATTTAATCCGGTAGGTCCCTTACATCCGCAAAACCACCAGCTTATTGATATTGATGGTGACAAGATGGCGACCATTTACGACTTGCCTCTGCCTATGGGCGAACCCCATTATACCGCACTCATCCAGTACGGCTTATATAATTCTATTGAAACTTACCCGGTAGGAACGAATATCTACAAGATGGAGAAATCCCCTTATGCTACTGAGTCGGGCAAAGAGCGTGTAGAAACCAAAGGCAATAAGGTACATGTGTATGCTACCATCAATAATGGGTTGGTAACACCAGGTAATATCAATGTTAACCAGGGGCAGGAGGTTGAAATTCATATTACCAACCTGGGCCAGACCAATGTTGACCATTTTGTTTATGAAATTGCTGCTTACGATCAGATGTATCGCTGGCGTCCGGGTGAAACGGCTACCCTTGAATTTACTGCTTCCCGTGCAGGTATGTACCCGTTATTGCTAGACAATTACCACAATCCGGAAGCCAGACAATTGCAGGGATACCTCACTGTGAAACACAATGATGCTGCTGAAAATGATCGTTTGTTGGCATATTCAAAGCGGGTACAGACCGACATGCAGATGCAGGCCTTCCAGCCATCGGCCATCGAAATGAAGAACCTCCTCGAAGGTGAAATGGAATTCCTCAACTACGGCTGTAACGCCTGTCACAGATTTGGAGAAGAATTTAACGGTCCCGATTTGCTGATGGTAGATAAACGCCGTACCGATGAGTGGCTCAAATCCTGGATCATGGACCCTGAACGTCACTATAGTCAAGCAGATATTGAAGCCATGCGTCAGCGATACAAACTGGCCATGCCCAATCAGAATGTTTCTGAGGAGGATGCGACAAAAATCATTAAATATCTCAAACTCCGGACAACCCAGTACATGAATGAGCAGAAATAATTAATGATAATTCGGGGGATATTTTATCCCCCGGATTATTTTACCTAAATTTGGCCTTCATTAATCACTTTTATCAATAACTAAAAAAAATAAAAAATGAAAAAAAATTTTATTGCATTGTTTGGAGGATTACTCTTCGCGGGTGCACTCATCAGTTGTGGTGGTGGCGGGGGTGAAGCTAAATCAGAAGCTATGACTGCTGATCTGGCCAATGGAGAGGCTATATATAATAAGGCCTGTATTGCCTGTCATATGACCGGGGTTGCCGGAGCTGCCGCACTTACCGATAAGGCACGGTGGGATGAGAATGCTGCCAAAGGAATGGAAACCTTACTTGCAGATGCCATTAGGGGGTACACCGGCAAATATGGGGTAATGCCCGAAAAGGGAACCTGTATGGATTGCACCGAGCAGGACATGTTTGATGCCATAAGCTTTATGCTGGATAAAGCCGGTGTGGAAGCTGCTAAATAAACTTTACTTACGCATTACAACTGAACATTATGAAATCAAAATTGTACATCATTTTTGCGATAATCGGGATAATTCTTATTGGCCTGACCTATTTTGTGCCGATTTGGGGGGTAGCCCTTCAAAGCATTCAATATCCTAAAGCCATGTATCCCAAAGGGATACGTATAGATTTCAAATATAATGGTGTATATAATGGTTGCGAAGGGGTTAAAGAGAGGGAAGAACTGGCCACCAATGAAGGTGCCGATTGTTTGAGCGAAATGAATGCCATAAACCACTATATTGGAATGTACCCCATAGTTCAGGGCAGGAACAACCCTGCGACCATGGATCATCCCAGTTTTTATGTGTTCGATACCAAAAAGGATGAAGCTGGAAATGAATTAATTGATCCGGCAACCGGACAGGAGATAAAGATAAATGTTACCCCGGGGGCACTTAAAACCCTTAATTTCATCATGGTAAATTCACCTTATATCTTTGGGATTTTCATTGTTTTGGGGTTAATATTTGCATTTACACCCAAACGATTAAATCTGGTGACCGGTCTGATTCCCGCTCTGGTGCCATTCTACTTCCTCTTTGTATATATGTTTTACCTGTATTGGTATGGTCACAACCTGGGCTTACATGGGGGTGGCGCTTTTGCAGGAATCAAACCATTTATGCCAACCGTTTTCGGGGAAGGTAAAGTAGCTCAGTTTACCACTGAATCCTACCCTTATTTTGGCTTTTTTATTGCCCTGGGTGCTTTTGTCTTCATGTTGCTTTCAATCTTGTTAAAAAGGAAGGCTTTGCGTGTAAAATAACAAATAAAAAAAGCGTCAGGACTTAAATACTCCTGACGCTCAATGTTGACTATGAAAAATTTAAATCTTCTCCTTCTACTGTTTTCGCTACTTCTTATAACAGGAGTCTGGGCACAGGGGGAAGATATGCATTTTGGCACCCTCAAGCCGGTGAATGGATTTGCAGATCGTTCAAAGCCCATACCGCTGCAAAAAGTCATAGACCAGGCGCCTCCCGGGAAATATGTTAAACTGGAACCGGGCTTTTATACCGGGCCTGGGGTAATTAAAAAAGATGCCATCACCCTGGACGGGAATGGTCAGGTTACCATTTCAGGGTTGAACAAAGGTTCCGTTATCTCCATTGAGGCGAATAATGTGAAATTGAAAGGTTTAAACATCATTGAATCCGGAGGATCTCATGATAAAATCGACTGTGGGGTTAAAATAAAAGGGGATAATAATGTAGTTGAGAATTGTCTGATTGAGGAGTGTCTGTTTGGAGTAGATATTTTTCAGTCGGAACACAATGTTATTCTAAATAATGAAATTACCTCTTTGTCAAAACGCAACATGGCTCTTAAAGGCGATGCCATACGATTGTGGTATTCAAAGAATAATCTGATTAAAGGAAATTACTGGCATCATGTGCGCGATATGGTGGTATGGTATTCTTCCGAAAATACTTTTGAAGCCAATAAAGGGGTGGGTAATCGTTACAGCATACACTTTATGTACGCCCACAACAATCGCATTAAAGACAATTACTTTTACGAGAATTCAGTGGGCGTTTTCCTTATGTACAGTGAGGAAACGGTGATGACCGGCAACACCATCATGCATTCAAACGGCGTGAGCGGCATGTGTCTGGGTATGAAGGAAACGTCTTCCAATCAAATTTTACACAACCGGTTTATCTATTCTGCCGAGGGAATTCATGTTGATGTTTCTCCGTTTGTGCCATTTAAAATCAATACGGTGATGTATAACGAAATTGCCTTTTGTGGTACGGGAATTTTCTTTCATACCAATCAGGAAGGCAATTTATACAAGCACAATTACTTTCACAATAACCTGGTTCAGGTGGAAGCCGAGGGAAAAACAGCCAACCTCAATCGGTGGCAAAGCAATTACTTTGATGATTATCAGGGTTTTGATAAAGATGGTGACAATGTGGGTGACAATCCCTATACCCTGTATTCATATGTAGAACACTTGTGGTCTTTTGATAAAGATGTGAAATTCTTTTACGGGTCTCCCTTGTTGTTGGTGCTTGATTTTCTGGAACGGCTGGCACCATTCTCACAACCTAAACTTGTTCTTAGGGACAAAAGTCCGATTTTTAAGTGGGAGGATGAGTGGGACCGAAAAATTAAGGAGCGGTTATGAAACGTACGGTAGCGGCATTGGTGCTTTGTTTGCTGCATCTGGCATTTATAGTATTGCCGGAAGTACAGTTGTGGCCCTACCTCAATGCCATTGCCGGTCATCTTCCCCAGAACGAGCTGGCGGTGAGCAGCAGTCATAAATCTCCATTAACCGGTGACATCACTTATCTGAAAGCATTGGTTGAACGTTCAAAAAAAATGGAGGATACCAAAAAACAAAATAAAATCCCGGAAACCTCAGTGAGTCATACGGGCCTGATTTATTTGCCTATTGATGAAATAGACCATTTCCTCTTTTATCGCGAAAATGCTGTTCGTTTCACAGATATTCAAAAGGCCTTGCCTTGTGGTATCTTTAAGTTGCTTTCTCCTCCTCCAAAATCTACTTTTTGTTAAACCAGCCGGCAAGCCTGTTTATAATTGCTGGTTTGCCGGACGATTTTCTGGTTTGTTTGCGCTTTTATCCGTGCATTTCTATAAAAACAAAAAGTAACCTTATGAAAACCTTGTACATTATCACCAAAATAGTGCTAACGGCTGTTTTGCTGGCTTTAGCAACCCTGGGTTTTGCCCAGATGGACACCCTTGTGCTGGAGGAAATACTCATCACAGCCAAAAGCCCGTTGAATTTGTATAAATCAAGTATCGAAGGAAAGACCATTCAGGTGGAAAACCCTCATGACGGGGGCTCAATGTTTATAAATCAGGCTGGTTTTGGAGTGGAAAAACGAGGAAATTACGGAATGGAACCTGTATTGCGTGGGTTTAAATACAGCCAGCTTACCGTGCTGATTGATGGTGGGATACATAGTACCAATGCCTGTCCAAACCGCATGGACCCCGCAATTTCACAGGTGGCTCCCGAAGAAATAGAAAAAATTGAAGTCATCAAGGGCCCGTTTAGTGTACGGTACGGAACTGCGTTGGGTGGCATCATCAACATAGTAAACCGCAAGCCAGACCGATCAACAGGGGAAAAAGTGGCAGGCAGCATGGAAGCCGGCTATCAGTCAAATGGAGGAAACTTGTATAGTAATGTATTCGTGCAAACTGTATTAAATAAATTTGATTTCTCGCTCAATGCAGGGTATAAAGATTATGGCAATTATAAAAGTGGCTCAGGCCAGGAAATTGCTTCCTCTTTTTCCAGATTTGGTTATGCCACTAAGCTGGGCTATCAGTTTTCGGACAATCGACGTTTGCAACTTACCTGGCGTCAAAGTCTGGCTAAAGATATTCTTTATGCCGGCCTCCCCATGGATGCAGATAAGGACAATAGCAGTATGTTGTCGCTTGATTATGCGGTGAATAGCTTAACCCCTGTGATTAAGTCACTTAAGGTGAAATTGTATGGCAGTTATGTTGACCATGAAATGTCAAATACCCTGCGGCCTGCATACGCAGCGGTTCATGCAGTTTCTCCGGTTACCGCCAGGGTAATGGGTGGTCGCACCGAGCTTGGGCTGCAAACCTTTACGAACAATCTGCTCTACGCCGGTATCGACTTTAAGCACATTGCAAAGGATGGCTATCGTGAACGCCTCGTATATAAGAATACCTGCACCGGGCAGGTATTTGAGGAGCCTAAACAATTTTTTGATAAAACCTGGCAGGATTCCAATCATGATGACCTGGGGCTTTTTCTGGAAAATAAATACGAATTTTCCCCAAACCTTTTCTGGACGCTTGGTCTGAGGGCGGATTACATATATTATGGTATCAATGATCCTGTAATTGGATTTGAAGAACAGTATAACAATAAAATAATACCCGAATCCCGTGTAGATGTATCCGCAACAACATCATTAACCTGGTTCCTGCCCAAAGGTTACAGCTTTTTTGCTGCGGCTGCCCGTTCAACGCGTGCCCCGGAACTTACTGAGCTGTTTATCAATCATCTGAGTGTAGGTATGGATGCTTACGAATACCTCGGAAACCCAAACCTGAAATCGGAGGTAAATTATCAGTTCGATTTGCGGGCTGAGAAACGGATAGACAGATTGACCCTGTTTGTTGATGTTTTTTATGCGTATATCAACGATTACATCACTGCATCTGTGGATACTACTATTCCGAGGATTTATACACCCTGTCAGGAACCAAAGTTTACCAAAGTATTCAAGAATGTGGATGAAGCATTGTTAAGTGGCTTTGAGAGCGGGATTGACTGGCAGATTTCCACCCGACTGAATTATAGTTTGTCAGTTTCGTACACTTATGGTGAAAATTTAAGCTGGGAGGAGCCTCTGTCTGAGATTACCCCGCTTACTGTTCAAACCGCTTTGGTCTATAAAGATAAGAAATTTCATACCGAATTGCATGCCCGCTTTGTGGATGAGCAGGCCAGAGTGTCGAACCGTTTTAATGAATCTAAAACCCCCGGCTTTGGAGTATTTGATTTTTATGCCGATTATACTTTGTGGGGATCGCTCGAAATCATGGTCAGTGTGCGCAATATCTTTGACAAGAACTACGTGGAACACCTAAGCCGGGCATACAAGGCAATGGATATTCAAAGTTTATACTTTGAACCGGGAAGAAGTGTTAACTTTGGCTTGAAATATAGATTTTGATGCCATCGGGATAAGGCATGTTTTATCCTGACTGAAATTAATAAATATGGAGTTTTAATTTCCAACATCATGGACAAAGAGAAAAAAAACATTAAACGTCGCGAATTTTTAAAAGGCAGCCTGGTGGCTACGGGTGCGCTTGCACTGTTTGGGACAGGAGCTTTTATCCTCGATAATAAAGCTGCTGAAACCATACCCAGGGAGGACTTTTTGCGACCGCCTGGCGCAATAGATGAAGCTCATTTTTTATCGGGCTGCATTAAATGTGGACTTTGTGTTCAGATATGTCCGGTTCAAGCCATTAAGCTGTCGGGTGCAGCGGAGGGGCTTGCTTTTGGAACGCCCTATATTGAGCCACGCATGCAACCCTGCGATTTTTCGTGCGATGCCCTTCAATGCGTAGAAACCTGCCCCACCGCAGTATTAAATTTCGAGCCGTTTAAGGCTGCGGGTTTAAGGGCCGTGGAAGCAGCCGCCGCCCAACCCGGAGCCGATTTGGCACAGGTGAATCCTTTTGAAGTTCAAAAGGTAGCCATGAAAGAAGAAGTGAGAATGGGAAGGGCACAGGTAAATAAAAGTACCTGCCTGGCGCATAAAGAGCAAGGTTTCAAAGGAGTATCCAGAGGTCAGGATTTTAAAGGAATCTATCGCTCCCCCAATGAAGACGCATCTTCCGCCAGCCCCTTACGTGAAAGGGAATTTGACCGGGAAATCTGTAATTTATGCATTACCGAATGTCCCATTGGCGAAAAAGCCATTTATCAGAAATTAAGCCGCAGTGGAAAGCTCGTTCCTCACGTCCTGGACGGATGCACCGGTTGCGGGGTGTGCCAGATGGTTTGCCCTACGGAAAATGCCAGTATTGTTGTAGAACCTTATTAAACCACGAACTATGTTGTCAGAATATTTTTCAAACGGAAAAAATAAAGAGCCGCTTCCGCCAAAGCCAGTGGAAGAGATGCCACATACCCGCGCCGGGCTTAGCTTTAAAGCATGGCGTGATGCGCGCAAGGGCAACCATAAAATGAGGAATATCCGCTGGACAGTACTGGTGTTTATGAACCTGCTGTTTGTCGTTTCTTTTACATTTGACCTGGCTATTCTCGAAGGTTCTCTGAGCGGATCGCGCCTGGTGGGCTTTTATTTGATGGACCCTTTTAACAGCTTACAGTTACTGGCCATATCTTCCAGAACCGGTTATATTGCCATGCTTACCATGAATTTCTGGATCGGTATGATTACCATCCTTATATTTTGGTTTATTCTGGGAGGCCGTACCTTTTGTTCATGGATGTGCCCCTATCACATTCTGGCCGAATGGGCCGAAAAGGTGCACAACTATCTGGTAAACAAGAAAAAAATTAAGGAACACAACTACCATGTTGGTCTGCGTTTTGTTTTTATGGTGGGATTTATCCTATTGGCAGTGCTCACGGCTAATCTCGTTTTTGAAAACCTGAATGTGGTGGGTATTATTTCAAAATCCATGATCTATGGACCAAGCTTATTGTTGCTCTGGGTGTTGGCCATTATTTTGTTCGAGGTGTTTGTAAGCAAACGGTTTTGGTGCCGGTATGTATGTCCTATAGGCGCAACATATAGCCTTGTAGGAAAACTCTCACCCGTTGCCATAAAATTTGAACTTGACAAATGTGGCTATTGCCTTGAATGTCATAAGGTTTGCCTGGTTCCGCACGAACTTTGGTTTGTGAGGCGCGGTGCCGCTACCCAGGAAGTCCATTTTGTTGGCTCCGACTGCACCCGATGCGGCTTATGTGTGGATGTATGTCCGGGCAAAGCACTTACCTATTCGGTGAGGGGTGCCTCTGCTATTATGTAACCACTTTTTAAATGAAAACATGACAGAACCTCTGGACAATACGATAATTCGGATTCGTGAGCTGACAAAGACCTTTAAGCAGCAAACAGTTATCAATCAACTGACCGTGGACCTGAATGGGAACGACCGTATTGCATTAATCGGGCAAAACGGAGCCGGGAAAACTACGCTCATACGGTGTATTCTGGGGCAGTATAACTTTGAAGGTGAGCTGGAAGTCATGGGTATGAATCCCCGAAAATCGAGAAAACTGATTTTACAGGAAATAGGATTTGTGCCTCAGACTCCACCGCCCATTAAATTAACTGTGAGTGAACTGGTCAATTTTTCAGAAAAAATCACCCATACCTCTGCAAAAGAGTTTTATAAAATAAGCAATGACCTTGGATTGGACATTACTCAAAACCTGAGCAAACCGTTTCATAAACTCTCAGGAGGCATGAAGCAAAAGCTGCTCATAAGTTTTGCCCTGGGCCGAAAGGTTAAAATATTGTTGCTCGATGAACCTTCGGCAAATCTCGATCCACAGGCACGGATAATTTTATTCGATCATCTTAAAAACTACTCTCCCGAAACCCTTATGGTCTTAAGCAGTCATCGTATGGAAGAAATCGGGGATCTGGTTAACCGGGTAATCGAAATGGATTTGGGGCAAGTAGTATTGGACAAAGAAGTTAATAACACTCAAAATATTTCAAGCCATGAAAAAGCATTTTAATTTACTGCTCATCCTTAGCGGGATGTTGCTGGTTTCTGCCTGTACACGCACGGCGGATCAAACTCCACGCGAGATTAATTTCGATAGGGATATTTGTATCAACTGCCTGATGGGCCTCGCTGATCAAAAGTTTTCGGCCCAGTCCATTAATCTGCGCAACGAAGTATTATGGTACGATGATTTGGGATGTCTGGTTGAATACATGAAGAGTCCCGACTGGGAAACTTATGGAGGCAAAGATGCCGTCTCCTGGATCGGCGATGCTGCCACCGGCGAATGGCTCAGGGTTGAAGATGCCTGGTATGTTTTTGGTGTGGATACGCCCATGGGTTATGGTTATGCTGCCTATAAAGAAAATCGGGAAGGCGCTTTTGATTTTGAAACTACCGTTCAGCGAATCAATGACGGGCTCACCATGAGGGAAGATTTCCTGGAGAAAAAGAAAATGTTACACCATGATATGAACTAATTATTTGTGGTAATTACCTGATACATCCGAACATGAATTTAGAAAAAATAACACACTCCAGCCTTTTTCAGATCATGAATGCAGATATTTATCAAAATCTGCGTTCCAGATGGTTTTGGGTTTATAGTATTTTATTCGGCGGCTTTGTTGCAGTGATGTTTGCGACCGGCATTACCGAATCACAAATTATCGGTTTTGTTGGGCTTAGCAGACTGATGGTCACGTTTATGCAGGTGAGCATGGTTATTCTTCCCATCTATGTGTTAATAACCACGGTAAGGTCGGTGGTGGGCGATCGCGAATCGAATGTAATGGAATATATGCTTTCGTTGCCGGTATCGTTTTCAGGTTACTTCTGGGGGAAGTTTGCCGCCAAATTCCTCGTCACCTATATTCCGGTTTTTATTGCCCTGTTGGGTGCCGCTGTTTGGGGAAGCCTTACCAATCTTGATGTTCCCTGGGATTTGTTCATGTTGTACAGTGCGTTGCTGGCAGCCATGATTTTCTGCTTTCTGGGAATTAGTATGTTTATTTCAGCGGTGGCACATTCTCAGGACCTTGCCATTAGCTCAGCTTTTGTCCTTTGGCTGCTCCTGGTCGCTTTCCTGGATCTAATTCTAATGGGATTACTGTTAAAGCTCAGGCTGGATGCCGGAACGGTGATTGGGATTGGTATGCTTAACCCATTACAGGTGTTCCGTACCGCAGTCCTGGTGCTTTTTGATCCGGATTTAACGGTAATGGGTGCTGCCTCCTATTTTATACTCGACACAGTGAGCCGTGAACTCTTCATCTTGTTTGCCATTGCCTATCCCATTTTACTGGGTGGATTGTTTGGATGGTTAGGCAATTACTTTTTTAAAACAAAGGATATTTTATGATTTCCCGAACGAAACTTATCTCTATCCTTATAATCCTTTTGGGCATAATGCACGGATGCTGCTGGAAGGATCCATCTTCAGTACATGAACGTTTATTCCCCAATCCACCCGATACCAGCAATTTGCCGGAATTACCTTCTTCAACTACTCCTGAGTACCGGAAGCATATCATCCAACAGGAAGCTTTGCTGCCCAATGGTAGTAAACGCAAGGAGGGTATAGAACTTATTCCTCAGGATTATGACGATTTTAGATTTCAAAATCTGGACGATGTGAAATGGATTGAAAAGTCGGTTCAATATGGTGATTTCAGGGGAGTAAGTTTGCGAACTTCAGATGCGAGTGAAAGTAATTTTTCTTATTCCGACTTCAGGCTGGCTGATTTGCGCTGGTCCTCATTCAATAAAACAAACATGACGCACTGCAATTTTTCACAAGCCATATTGTTCAGGACAGCCATGAATGATGCCTTGCTTGATTCCAGTGATTTCAGAGGTTCCAACATGTTTGGAGTTAAAGGTAACCGGTCTTCTTTTCGCTATGCCGATTTTAGCAATGCACTCATGAAAGAATCCGATCTTACCGAAGCGGATTTTTCGAGAAGCACAGCGTTGAATGTGAAATTTATCATCACCGTTTTTGCGGGTTCCCGTTTTGATTCTGCCGATTTCAGCTATTCTGATTTTACGGGAGCCGGACTCGAGACCTGCAGCTTTGAGTATGCCCGTTTGCATAACGTTTCCTTTAGTGGTGCTCACTTGCAGGAAGCCAGTTTTAGGCATGCTGATCTGAAAAATGCAAATTTCTTTGCAGCAGAACTGGTGGATACTGATTTCAACGACGCCATCAATATCCCCGAAGATGTGTTGCCATTTATTGATGAAAATGGTCTGGCTACCGGTGTGGTTTATACTAAAAACAAAAGGCAATGAAAATTCGGCTTTCCTTTAACAGGCTTATAAAACTTCTGACGATGAGTTTGGTTGTCATGGGTTTATTTTCCGGCTTTGCATCCATGGTAAATAAAAAAGGCAAACCAGTTCAGGCAAAAGCTTACCTTATTGACGTTGATAATAGTCAGGTTTTCTGGCGTTTGGATGCGCATTCAGGTGTTATTCCTATTGTTGGGGGAAAGCTGGTTTTTATTGATGATAATTTGGTGGATGCGCATATAAAGGTTCATATGGATAGCCTGCGCAATCTGGATATAGATTATAAGTTGATGAGAACGGTATTGGAAAATACCATCAAATCAAAAGAAGTCTTTCAAACTGAACAATATCCTTATGCTTTCTTTAGATTTTATACTTCTAAAAAGATTGCAAAGGATAGCCTGCTGGTAGCCGGAGATCTTGAAATAAAGGAGATAGAAAACTGCATACAGTTTAAGACCGCAGTAAAGTTTAGCGATGGAAGTGTGGTGGCGAATACCGACACCATAAATGTTGACCGCATAAGGTGGGGCATTACCTCAATGTCGAAAGCATTTGTTACCAGCAATGAAGGATACATTATCAGTGATGTTTTTAAATTGCAGATTAGTTTAACCGCGGTGTTGAAAAGGGAAAATAAATAAAAATGTTTTTCGCCCTGACAGGATAAGCAGCTATTCCTAACGCACGTGGAATTTTTTCCCCTAAAGTGTGGCGATTCTGCAAAAGTAGCTGAAGTGTTCCAGTCAAAGAAAGAAGGGGCGAATTCAGTTATAATAGCTTGAAAGTAAGTAGTTATAAGCATTTCTGTTTTACTATTATTCTTTTATCTGGCATCTGGTTTGCATCAGGTTAGATAACTTTAAAATTATTTATTAACCTTAAAAATTTAAAGATATGACAACTAGAGTTTTATCCGCCTCTTCATTGAGCGGAACTAAAGTACGTAACCCTCTTGGCGAAAGCATAGGGGATGTTAAAGATCTGATGGTAGACTGGAAAAACGGGAAAGTGGTATATGCTGTGTTGAGTTTTGGCGGCTTCCTGGGCATAGGCGACAAGCTTTTTGCCATTCCGATAGAAAGTTTTGATTTCAAATCACCTGATGGGGAAGAATTTGCAGTACTGGATATTGACAAAGCCAAGCTTGAAAACGCACCCGGTTTCGACAAAGATAACTGGCCACAAAATGCAGATTATAGTTTTATTGATTCCGTATATTCGCATTATGGTTATGAGCCATATAGTAGTCGTTTCCCGGATACCTTCCGGTAAACATTAATTTAAAAAAGCCAATTAATCCTGCCTGTGGTGGGATTTTTTTATGCTTTTAAGTCAAGATAAGACAATTCTTCAGGAAGGAGAAAGGGTAAACCTCTTGTTTTTTCAATGCAAGGTTAACCAGAAAATCATTTTTAATCGATAATCCGGAATGGAATTTTGATAAATTTAATTCATGGATGCCTGTGGCAGGCTGAAACCTGCATCTGTCAGTGAAATGATTACTTTATTCATTACGTCTGTTTGTAAAAATGCAATGGGCCCTAGAAAATCATATGAATTTACCCAATAGGAGACTCTTAAATTTATCCTGCTGGTGCTAAATTGCTCCAATAAAGCAAAGGGCTTCAGGTCATCCTGATGCTCAATCCTTTTTTCCGCATCCAGTGTTTTCATAATCAATTTAACTGCATCTGAAATATTGGTGGCATAATCCAGCCCTACCACAAAATCGTAGCGTAACAGGCCATCGCGGGTATAATTTGAGAGTGGGTTCTTGACCAGCAATGCATTTGGCATAAACACATCCCTGCCGTCGAAGGTGCGCAGATGGGTAGTGCGTAAGTTTATTGAGTTCACTCTTCCTTTAACGCCTGCTACTTCAATAACATCACCAATACTGAAACCCCGGCTGAATGCTAGAAAAAAGCCCGCAATAAAGTTTTCACCAATATCTTTGAAGGCAAAGCCAAGAATAATGGCTGAAACGCCCGCTCCTGCCAGAATGCCACTGGCTGCACCTCCCAAACCTAGTTGATTTAAAAAGAGGGCACTTCCAAAAATAATCATGGTAGCCATTACCACCCGGCCAATAAAGCTGGTAAGCAACGGGTCGTGAGTTCCCTTGTCCAACCTTCTTTTTATTAATGAACGCAAGCCGAAGCCCAGCAGCGTAAAAAGTGCCAGAAAAATCAAACCTATAAAAATTGAGGGTGATTTTTGGAGAATGTCGTTCCAAAAGTCAGTAAAAGCCTGAGTAAGTGTAGTGGAAATATTTGAAGAATATACCTGTAGAAGCATGATATTATCTCTTATTACTTTTATTTATTTAAACAACACTCACCAAAATATGTTCCTAATGATATTATTTTATTGCGTTTTGTGGCATTATTCGTATCTTGTACCACCATTTGGGAAGGGGTAGAGCAGGGTGATTTTTACAGTCTTCAAGGGAATAATTTCAGGATTTCTGATGAGTTTATGAAAAGATTCGGCACTTTTAGCGGGGTATTTACCCCATCCATTCTCACCATACTCGGGGTAATCATGTACCTGCGCTTTCCCACCATTCTGGGACAGGCTGGTTTAGTTTATACCCTGGGTATCATTGTGGTGGCTCATATTATTTCGGTAACCACCAGTCTGAGCCTGGCATCCCTGGCTACTGATAAAACCGTAAAAACCGGAGGTACCTATTTTATGATATCGCGTAGCCTTGGACTGCCGATAGGTGGCACACTTGGCATTGCACTCTATATAGGCCTTTCTTTTAGTGTGAGTTTGTATATCCTTGGTTTTTCAGAGAGCTTTCTCTCCGTTTTTAACATTGAACCTACTTTAAATAATATCCGTCTGGCCGGTGGTACTTTCCTCACACTGATAACCATAGTTACTTTCATAAGTACTAAATTGGTATTGCGTACCCAGTTTTTCATTATGGGAGCCATGGTGCTGTCCCTGCTTTCCATTTTCTTTGGTCAACACGAGTTTGCCCCTTCTCACATCAACATGACTCCTATTGCCAATGCAGCTCCCTTTATGTTGCTGTTTGGAATATTTTTCCCGGCAGTAACCGGATTTGAGGCTGGGGTAGCCATGTCGGGCGATTTAAAAGATGCCAAAAAATCCCTGCCACTCGGTGCTATTTCTGCAGTGGCTGTCGGGTTTGTAATTTATGTAATTCTTGCCTTTTTTTATGCTTATACGGTTGATGCGAACATGTTGGCCAATGACAGTGACATACTTTATAAAATATCGCTGGTTCCTGCATTGGTAGTAGCCGGAATCTGGGGAGCAACCCTTTCATCGGCATTTGGAAGTATTTTGGGCGCTCCGCGAATTTTGCAGGCCATTGCAATGGATAAAATGGGGCACCCTTTATTTGCGAAGGGGACCAAAAAAAACAATGAACCCCACAATGCCCTGATACTGACATTTGTTCTGGCCATGGGAGGTGTTCTTATTGGTGAACTCGATGTTATAGCCCGTGTGGTTTCCATGTTTTTTATTACCACTTATGCATTTCTTAATTTGGCTTCTGCTATTGAGAAATGGTCGAGTACCGATTTCAGGCCGGCCTTTAAGGTGCCGGGTGTCGTAAGTATTACAGGCGCTCTGGCAGCTTTTATTGTAATGATTTTGCTCGATTTTCTGGCTTTTGCTGGTGCCGTCGTGGTAATGGCAGGCCTCTTCTTTTATCTTAAGCGCAAACAACTGGCATTGGAAACAGGCGACGCCTGGGGGAGCTTTTGGACTAACCTGGCTAAACATTCTCTGTTAAAACTCAGTCGCGAAAAAGTGGAAAAACGCAACTGGCGACCCAATATCATTCTGTTTAGCGGTGGTAAACAGGTAAGACCCCATCTGCTCGATCTTGGATTGTCACTCACCGGTAAATTGGGTGCCTTAACTGATTTTGAACTTATTATACCTGGCTACAAGCCACGTCTGCCCAAAGTGAATGAAAAAGAGGACACTGCGGGTAAAAAACCTGCTTATTTTGAGCGTAAGTTTAAATCTGACAATTTGTTTGAAGGCATACGTGATGTCACCAGCATCTATGGATTTAGCGGATTTGAGCCCAATATGATAATGATGGGTATGAGCCGGGATAAGAAAAACGCTGTCTTGCTTCCCAAAATTATTAGCCATCTTAAAAAACAGAATTTGAGTGCTGCCATACTTCACTATGGTGAAAAGGCTTTTGGCAAAAAAGCATGTATAGATGTTTGGTGGGATGGCACCGGCCGCCACCTTGATTTTGCGCTTTCTATGGCCCGATTCCTAACCCATGATGTGGCATGGCAGGATGCTGATATTCGTGTGCTCACGGTTAATTTCGATACCACTCTCAATGAGCGGCTTTACAAAGACATCAATCTGCTGCTCAGCGAAAAGCGCATTAATGCTGAAGTTCTAGTGCTGGGCGATAATGCCATATTGCGTAATAAATGGGAAGTGCTGAGCACGGCATCCACAGTCGCCGATCTGGTGCTTATGGGCCTTCCGTCAGAGGCGGGTAATGAAAACTGGGTTCTCGCAGCACATATGGAAAAGTTAAAGGGTTTCACTACCAGTATTCTCCTGTTATATGCTTCCGAGGAGTTTGATGAAACCACCTTAATCATAAAACAAAGTACAGCTAAGGTAACTGATGCGGATCAGCACCCGGCCCTTGCCGCGCTGAAACCAATCCCACTGGCCGAAAACTCCCTGCTTAAAGCTCGTTTACTTCAACTGGAAACTGACCTGAGGAATATTACAGATACTTTTTTGAATCAGGTCATCAATGCTGCAGTCAATAGGCAACTTGAATTGTCCACTCAATACACCGACTATGTGGAGGGGAATATCCGAAATTTGTCCAAAGCACTCGAAAAAGTTACCGATATTAAAAAGCAGGAAACCGTTGACGGCTTCCACCAGTCATTCCTGAATTTCTGTACAGAGTTTTATGAAAAGGAAGCTCCCAAAACCAAGACGGCAATCCATAAAATCTTGTCCTCCGGAATTGATGAGTACTTTGCTAAAAGTGAACACTTGCTTTCCATTGCGCCTGAACATTTTATTATAAGTGTTACAGATTCGCGCAAGAATAAGGAAACCAAGTTCAATCTGCCTTATGCCAAATTGTTGAAACATCTGGTAAATCAAAGGTTATCTCCCAATTTGTTGCAGCAGCTCTATGCCTTCAACCACCATACTTTGAAAAATAAGGCGCAGTTTAAAAAGAGTATGCTTAGGGTTGATGCCTGGTTTGTAAACCGGCGTAAAAAGCAAATCATTGAAGAAGAGTATCAGTTATTAGACCAACAACTACGCAACGATGTGAAGGTTTTGCTCGATTTACATCATCAGCATATGATCGCAGCCCAGAATAAATTGTATGGATTTATTCGTGAGGAAGTGTTGGCTTTGGCTGAAATGCTGTCGAAGCGGGATGTAAAATGGCAAATCAGGCTGATGCTGCGGAAGAATAAAGAGGGGGAAGAAGAAAACATCCGGCAGTTTCCTGGCATTTGGAATGAGCGAACTTCTATACTAAATAACGGAATTTATCTGGATGCACAAGTGCTCTCTATGAATATGAGAATGCGGTCGGCACTTGCGCGCTTTGTAGAGCGGGCGCAGATCACTATTCAAAACAATATTGTAAAACCCGCAGAAATACTCCTTGAAAATATACAACTGGGTCCCCATCAGACCGCAGAATGGAAGGAAGTACAATTAAGCGATAGGCTTTCGTTGTTAAACTTATTTCAGGAAACATATGGGCGGATGCAGGAGTTTGCTCAGCGTTTAAGTAATAAAATGCAACTTTCCTATATTGTGGCCGGGGAACCGGGGTCCCAAAGTCCAAATCAATATGAGGAAAAAGAGGTAGAGCCGGCGCGTATTGCGGCTTACTACCTTGAAACCCGTATAAATGAGCCACTTACTGCCCGCATTGTCGCGATAGAAGATGAACTCAGACAAAGTATTGTGGATATGCGTGAGGCCAATAGTTTATTGTGGTTCAGGCTGGAAAACTGGCAAAAGGATACCGATATCGTCCATTCTGAGTGGGAGATGAAAAATTTTCTGGAGAAATTAACCGCTCAGTTAGAAGGTTGGCATAAGCTCGCCCTGCAACGTTCCGAAGAACTGCAGCAGGAAGTGCTCTCGGTTACCTCTACTGCAGTATCGCCTTTATATTCACATGTCATCATTCAGTCTGAAGAAAAAATATTGAGTCTGATGCGTGCGCAAAAAGGCAGACGCTTTGGCGTGAAACTGAATAAGCGTTTCAGCAAATGGAAGAGCAAGGTAAATATGCTGATAGTTAATTTGCTTTATAGCTCAAGTGACGGACTTTTGCTGGCCCGTAAATATCTTCGTAAGGAGGAACAGGCTACCACCGGCATACAGCAAATTATGGATGTAGTTGACAAACAGCGGCCAAACCGGAAAACCATAACCAGGATCCCTGCTTTTTACCGTACATTGTTTAGCAGTAAATCGCTGATTAATGAAGATTTTCTGGTACCCATGGCGGAGGAAATGACTGTTTTCCAAAATGCCCTTAAACGGCACCGCGAAGGTTTGGGTGGTGCATTAATGGTTACCGGGGTTTATGGTTCTGGTAAATCTACCCTCATTCGCTTTGCAACCAAAAGATATTTCAAAAAAGACAGAATATTTACCATTACACCAACCATAGGTGATGTTACCCTCGAAAACTGGAGAGGGGCGCTGCAGCAAAGCCTGGGTGGTGGGATCAATAATGATGATATCTTTGAAGTGCTGCCCATTGACAGCGTAGTAATAATAGATGATCTTGAACTTTGGTGGGAGCGCTTAAACGAAGGTTATCAGATAATAGATGAAATATTTCGACTGGTCTCTAAATTCGGTGGTAAGGTTATGTTTGTACTTGGATGCAACCAGTTCGCTTTTAAGCAAATGGGCAGTACCATTCCATTCCACAATCACCTCATCGCCAGGATTGAATGCAAGCCTTTCGATACCAAAAAGATTCAGCAACTCATTATGCTGCGCCACAAATCAAGCGGGTTTAGTTTTAACTATAAAAACGCTTCTGAACAGGGCCTTCTTCCCATTCGTATGGCCAGCTTATTTCATTCATTGTTTCGGTACAGTCAGGGCATACCACGTGTTGCTATGAGTCTCTGGCTCAATAGTATTCAACGCAACCAGCAACAAACCCTTTATCTTACTAAACCAGAATTGCCCGATACAGAAATATTCAGGCAACTGGATAAAGACTGGCTAATCATAATTTCACTTTTTGCACAGCATAAACTGATGAGTATTGGCAAACTCTCAAGGGTAATGAGGCAGGAAGAGAAAGTAACTGAAGATTGGATTTTGTTACTTCAGAATGCGGGACTATTGGTGGCGGCGGAACATGGCAGATATCGCCTTACACCTGCCATTGAGCCGTTACTGATAGATGTTTGCTCGGAATTTGGTTTGATTTAATTTAATAACCTCCGTTATGTATATAAGATTATTTCTTGTTGCCTTACTGATATTCATATTCTTTAGAGGTGCATCTGTATTTTTCAGACTGGCTCCGCTGCAGCGTAATGTCAGGCTGTATGGTAGCAATCTGCTGCCGGTTGCAGAGCTACTCTCCTGGATGGCTTGGCTTATCTGGTCGGTAAGTAAGCTTTACAATGAATACAAGATATCTGCCCTGCTTACCATCGGCGTTATTACCATTGTTCTTGTAATCCCGATGTGGTATTTGCTGAGGGATTTTCTGTATGGAATTGTGCTTAAGCTTCAGGGAAGGGTAGATAAGGGCACAGCCATTGAAACAGGCAACCTTAAAGGCGTAGTGTTGAAATCCGGATACCTTAATTTTACAATGAAAACCCGTGATGGTAATATCGCTGATATCCCATACAGCAAAGTAATGCTTAAGGTTATGCAACGGCAGGATACCAATGTAAACTTACAATTGCGACAGTTGAGCATGGATCTGCCTGTTGAAATTGGCGAAGATGAGCTTCGTGAGAAGCTTTTTACAGCGCTGAGAAATGCACCCTGGGTTGCCGCTTCTACCTTGCCAGTAATAAAATCTATAGTAAAGCACCATCACTTTATAAGGGCAGAAGTCGGCGTTCACGTGCTCGCCAAATCACATCTTTGTAAGATAAAGGACTATGTGTTTGCTGAAATGGGTGTTAATCCTCATCCGGATTTGAACAGGTGATTTTATGCTTAAAGCGATCTCCTCCTTTATTAAAACCAGACTGCTGCGGCCCTCCCTCGTTATTGCAGGCATTATGCTGCTAATGCTTATGGTTAATGCTAATATTTATTGGGGTAAAGAACGCTGGAGAAATGTGCTTCAGGCCGATGCCAAAGGCTATTACGCATATCTGCCGGCAATATTCATTTATCAGGACATTAATTTCTCTTTTTTTGATCATATTGAAAAGGAGAAATATTACAAGGATTATCTCTTTTACGATTACCGGGCTTATGTCAATGGTGTTCACCTTAGTAAATATTATATGGGCACGGCTGTGATACAGCTTCCGTTTTTCCTGGGTGCTCACCTCCTGAGCAAGGCCACCGGTAATGATGCCGATGGCTACTCAAAATATTATATGTTGGCGGTGGGCCTTGCAGCACTTTTCTCCCTTTTTATAGGATTGTTATTCTTAAATCGAACGCTCCGAACCTATGATATTTCCGCTTCAATACGAATGATTGTATTGTTAACTGTTGTTTTTGGCACCAATCTGTTCTATTATTCGGTGAGTGAAGTGGGCATGTCACATGTTCACTCATTCGGAATCATATCATTGTTTGTTTATTTTAGCCGGCGGTACTTCCTGTCGTTTAACACCGGCTATCTAATTGCCATGGCAGCCGCGCTTGGCCTCATTATTCTGATTCGGCCTGTTAACGGGTTGATTGTTTTGATACTTCCCTTTATTTCGGGGAGCGGCAAGCGTTTCTTAGCAGGCATCAATATAATGTTTAAACATTATGGTGTGCTGTTGTTATCCCTGCTGATATTTTTTGTGATTATTTCCCTTCAATTGGTTTATTACAAACTGGCGACCGGCAGTTTTTTTATATACACTTATATCGGTGAGGGCATTCATCTGGACCGGCCTCATATTTTTAACATATTGTTTAGCTTCAAAAAAGGACTGTTTTTATATACTCCCATTTATTTGTTGGCATTCAGCGGTTGTTTTTACCTCTGGAAGCAGCATCGGTTTATGTTTTGGAACTGGCTGATCTTTTTCTTCATCATCACCTATATATTTTCCTCCTGGAGCAACTGGTGGTATGGAGGTAGCTTCTCATCGAGAGTGTATGTAGAATACCTTCCGCTTTTTATGATTATGCTTGCTTTTGGGCTTTCGCATGCAGGAAGACATATATATAAAGGAATGCTTGCTTTAATCGTATTGCTTATCGTGGTTTGCCAGATTCAGACCTTTCAATACAGGTATAATCAAATTCATTGGTCGGATATGGACCGCCAAAAATACTTTGAGGTATTTCTGAGAATCGATAAATTGATTTGAATTTCCTGCCGGAACCCGACATGTCGGTTACATCTCCAGCAAAGAAGTAAGTGGGTCTATCCCGGCATAGAACATGGTTTCCGGAGCTTCAAGCAGCTCTTTAACCTTTACCAGAAAGCTCACCGATTCTTTCCCGTCAATTACCCGGTGATCGTAAGAAAGCGCTACATACATCATGGGGGCAATTACTACCTGTCCTTTAACGGCAATGGGCCTTTCCACTATATTGTGCATCCCCAGAATGGCACTTTGAGGTGGGTTTATAATCGGGGTTGACATCATTGAACCAAAAACCCCACCGTTGGTAATGGTAAAGGTACCACCGGTCATTTCCTCAAGGGTAATTTTATTGTCGCGTGCTTTAATGGCCAGATTTCTGATTTCATGTTCTATCTGGGCCAGGCTTAAGCTTTCAGCATTCCGGACCACGGGTACTACCAGCCCTTTTGGGGCGCTCACGGCAATACCGATGTCTGCATAGTTATAGAATATTAGTTCTTCTCCGTCAATCTGGGCGTTCACCTGTGGAAACTGTTCCAGGGCAATGGTTATGGCTTTTGTGAAAAAGGACATAAAACCCAGTGAAATACCGTGCTTTTCCTTAAACTTATCGTTGTATTTCTTCCTTATTTCCATAATTCGGCTCATATTCACCTCGTTAAAGGTGGTGAGCATGGCTGTTTCATTTCTTACGGAAACCAGGCGTTTGGCCAGTTTTATGCGCAGGGCACTCATCTTTTTCCTATCCTCTTTACGACCGCCTTTATCTAAAGATTTGGGCAATTGAGGACGTGAAGCTGCAGATTTCAGCGCATTGCTCACTTCCTCAACTTCAGCCTTACCAATACGCAACCGACTGATATAGTCAATGATGTCCTGCTCTTTAAGCGCCTTTTCATCCATCATTCGCCGGGCAAGCGGTGATACATGAAGTTTTACCTCCTTTTGGGCTTTACCTGAGGTTGAAACCACTTCATCCGGTGTTGCTGCCTCTTTTTCCGGTGCTGCTTTGGTGTCAGGCTTTACTTCCTCTGTTTTTTTCTCTGGTGCAGCTTCTTGTTTTGCAGCTTTTGTTTTGGGTCCGGTCTCTTCCGTATTAATCTGAGCGATCACCGAACCAACATCCACTGTTTCTCCGGCTTCTGTTTTCTGATGTATAACTCCGGCAGCCGAGGCATTGATGGTGAGGGTTGCCTTGTCGGAATCAATCTCGGCAATCTCAGCATCTTTTTCAACATATTCGCCATCGTTTACCAACCAGGAAGCAAGTTGTACTTCGGTTATAGATTCGCCGGGGCTGGGCACCTTAATATCAATCATAGCCATAATAACTTCTTTTAATTGTCAGCCACCAACGACCATTCATTGGGAGCACATACCATTTTACAAATGACATTTGCATTCGGGCAGGTACATTCGCCAAATGCCTTTTCAACGATTTTTCGCTGTCTCACAGCATGCAAGTTGCTCGATCCGGTTGCAGGGCTGCCGCTTTCGGGGCGGGCAACAAGCAATAGTTCCGTAATTTTAAAGTTTCGTAAAAAGTAGGACCAGGCACCCATATTGGCCGGCTCTTCCTGTGCCCAAACGTAGCGTTGAGCATTGGGATAACGCTCCACGATTTGGGTTAGTTGCTTGTGGGGGAAAGGATAGAGTTGCTCAATACGTATAATCGCCTCGTTTGATTTGCGGGTCTCTCTTTCCTCAATTAGATCGTAATAAAGCTTTCCGGACGTAAAAATGACGCGCGAAACTTTTGCTGCATCTACCTGATGGTCATCTATTACCTCCATAAATCTCCCCTTGCTCAATTCCTTAAGCGATGAAACCGCCCGCGGATGTCGCAGCAAGCTCTTTGGAGTGAACACTATCAATGGTTTACGGAAAGGTCGTTTAAGCTGACGCCGTAACAGATGGAAAAAGTTGGCCGGTGTAGTCGTGTTTATTACCTGCATATTGTTTTCAGCACACATGGACAGAAAACGTTCCATACGTCCGCTCGAATGTTCAGGCCCTTGCCCTTCATAGCCGTGAGGCAGAAAGATGACCAGATCACTCATTACCTTCCATTTGTCCTCGGCGCTGCTCAGGTATTGGTCGACGACTATCTGGGCTCCATTAAAAAAATCTCCGAACTGAGCCTCCCAAATGGTCAGCGTATTTGGAGAAGCCAGGGAGTAGCCATATTCAAATCCCAGTACACCATACTCGGAAAGGGGGGAGTTGTAAACATCAAATGGAGCCTGATTGTCGCTCAGGTGCTGAAGTGGAGTGTACTTTTCTCCTGAGTCTTCCACTGTAAGTACGGCATGGCGGTGCGAGAAAGTGCCGCGCTGCGAGTCCTGTCCCGACAGCCTGACGGGTATGCCTTCATTCAGCAGTGAACCGTAGGCCAGTAGTTCTGCCATCCCCCAGTCAAGCATTCCTTTGGGCTCAAGCATTGCCTTGCGGTCATTCATCAGCCGCAACAGCTTACGGTTAAACAGGGTGTCTTCCGGCAAACTGGTTATACTTTCACCAATTTTCTGAAGTGTTTTAATATCCACTCCCGTTTCGGGTGATTGATCAAAATCTTCATTAACCGCTATGCGGATGTTGCTCCATGTGGGTCCCAGAAATGGGGTTACTTTCAGCTTTTTACTCTTGTTTGATAGCTCCAGGTGTTCCTCAAAGTTCCGGTAAACTTCCTGTTCAATCGCATCGGCTTCTTCCTGGGTTATTATGTCCTGAGCAATGAGTTTATCCACATATATCTTCCTTACATCTTCATGATCCTCAATGGCCTGATATAGCAATGGCTGGGTAAATCTGGGTTCATCACCCTCATTGTGTCCATACCGGCGATAGCCCAATAAGTCGATAAAAACATCTTTATCAAATTTTTCACGGTATTCCATGGCCAGTTCAATGGTATAAACCACCGCTTCAGCATCATCGGCATTTACATGAAAAATGGGACTTTGAATAACCTTGGCCACATCGGTACAGTAAGTACTGCTTCTGGCTTCCAGATAGTTGGTAGTAAAGCCTACCTGATTGTTTACCACCAAATGGATGGTTCCCCCAACCCGGTAACCTTCCAGTTCCGACATTTGAATGAGTTCATATACTACCCCTTGCCCTGCAATGGAAGCATCTCCATGTATGATTATCGGCACGGTTTTATCTGTGTCACCATTGTATTTTTGATCAATTTTAGCCCGGGTAATGCCGGTGACTATCGGTCCGACTGCTTCGAGGTGGGAAGGGTTGGGTGCAAGGGTTAAATTTACCGTCTTTCCATTCAGGGTCGGACGTTCCAGTGTAGCCCCCAAATGATATTTTACATCTCCCAATACCTGTTCATCATCAAACTCTTTATTGGTAAATTCATTAAAAATATCCTTGTAGGGTTTACCCATAATGTTGGCCAGAACACTCAGCCGTCCACGGTGAGGCATACCAATTAAAAATTCGCTGGCTCCAAGCTCTGCTCCCCGTTCAATTACTGCATCCAGGGCCGGAATCAGTGATTCACCTCCCTGAAGTGAAAATCTCTTTTGCCCGGGAAAGCGGCGGTGAAGGAATTTTTCGAAAAACACTGCTTCACTGAGCTTTTGTAAAATGGTGAGTTTAATGCTTTTGCTGAATTTGGGCGTATTGCGTCTGGATTCCATGCGATGCTGCAACCATTTATAGATGGTGGCATTGCGAATGTAAGCGTATTCAACGCCTACCGATTGACAATAAGTCTGATTGAGGTGATCGAGAATTTTTTGAAGCGTGGCTTTCCCGATTCCTATTTCATTACCGGCATGAAATTCTTTTTTCAAATCATCGGCTGAAAGACCGAAATTTTCAATATCCAGTGTTGGACTATATTTACGGCGGGTGCGCACCGGATTGGTTAAGGTAAATAGATGACCCCGCTCACGGTAAGCATTAATCAGGTTGATCACTTTAAATTCATTGGGCACCACCATTTCAGCAGAGGCGCCATTGGCATAATTTTTTCGGGCGAATTCAAACCCATCAAAAAAACGCTTCCATTCAGGATCAACGGATTCAGCATCCGAAAGGTATTGTTGATATAGCTGATCCGTGTAGGCAGGGTCAGCGTTCGATAAATAAGAAAATTTATCCATTTTATAAGGACATTTGTACGTTAAATACAAAAATAATCAAAAAACCGATAAAGCAGCTGTTTTCCCCTATCAAACAACCAACAGAAAAGAATGTTTCCCGATTAGCCGTAACTAAACATAAACTTTGAAAATTGCCAATCAGTTCAGATGAATGTATGGTTCAATAGCGCTTTAGCTGTGTGCTGACATTTCAAAAAAAAAAGTCCGCCGGGTGAGGCAGACTTTATAATGCAGTTTAAAGTGATGCTACTGCTTATGCAGGGTGAATTGCTTCAACCGGGCATACATCTGCGCATGATCCGCAGTCGGTGCAAACATCAGGATCAATTTTGTAAATATCACCCTCAGAGATTGCTTCAACCGGACATTCATCAATACAGGTGCCACAAGCTGTGCAGTCATCAGAAATTACGTAGGCCATGATTGTAAGAGTTTAATTGTGAATGAAATGGAACTTTGTTCCGCTGCAAAAGTAATACAATTTCATCGAATAAGCAGCTATGATTGCTATTTTTTATTGTGTCTAAATTAGCCATGGGTTAATTATAATATAAACCATCAGACAGTCAGATAATTAATGTGGATTTTGGGGTGGATACTTTTACTGGTAAGTATGAAAATAATTTTTATCTTAATTGAGAAGTCTATAGCAGATAAAAGCTATACCTTTGCTGCAAAATAGCAAAACCAATTCTAATATAATCATGGTAAAATCGAATAGTAATGTCATTCAGCGCGAGTCAGTAGTGGTCAAATTTGTGGGTGACTCGGGGGATGGGATGCAGCTTTCGGGTACATTGTTCTCTGATACTGCTGCTATGGCCGGCCTTGACCTGGCTACTTTCCCGGATTATCCGGCCGAAATCCGTGCTCCACACAACACCATTGCGGGAGTCTCTGGCTTCCAGGTACATGTGGGAACCCGAAAAATTGAAACCACCGGTGACCAGTGCGATGTGCTGGTAGCAATGAACCCGGCTTCTGTTAAGTCGAATTTGAAATGGGCAAAACCTGGGGCAACCCTCATTGTTGACGAGAATGCCTTTGATGCTGCAGCCCTTAAGAAATCAGGCTATGCGGAAAATCCACTCGATACCGATGCACTTTCAGGATATAATGTCGTAAAGGCACCCATAACCCAACTTACCCGCGAAGCGGTTGCCGGCATCGGTATAGATGGGAAGACAGCTGACAGGAGCAAAAATATGTTTGCCCTGGGCATGATCTACCACTTATTTGGCTGGGAACTCGAGACGTCAAATAAATTTTTTGAAAAGAAGTTTAAATCTAAACCACTGGTGGTTGAGGCCAATAAACTGGTGCTTCAGGCCGGATTTAATTATGCAGAAACAGTTGAAGCCCTCTCTTCGGTATATCAACTGACCCGTGCAAAGATGGAGCCAGGGCTTTATCGCAACATCACGGGCAATATCGCAACTGCCTGGGGCTTTCTGGCAGCATCTGAACGTTCCGGACGCCCCCTCTTTCTGGGCTCGTATCCCATAACACCAGCCACAGATATTTTAATTGAACTGGCCAAGCACAAATCGTTGGGAGCCAAAGTTTTTCAGGCTGAAGACGAAATTGCCGGCATTTGCTCCGCCATTGGCGCAAGCTACACCGGTAGCCTGGCCCTGACTTCAACCTCCGGCCCGGGGCTCTCACTCAAGAGCGAAGCCATCGGACTGGCAGTAATTACAGAACTGCCGCTGGTAATTGTGAATGTACAACGCGGTGGCCCCAGCACGGGATTACCGACCAAATCGGAACAAAGTGACCTTTATCAGGCCTTGTTCGGGCGTAACGGAGAGTGTCCGGCCATTGTTATGGCTGCTTCTACTTCGGGCAATTGTTTCTACTATGCCTATATGGCCGCTAAACTGGCTATGGAGCACATGACGCCGGTTATTTTGCTTACCGATGGTTATCTGGGCAATGGCTCACAACTCTTTAGAATCCCAAAGGTTGCCGATATGCCGGCCATCAATCCTCCCATAGCTCCGCCCAACGATCCCGACTACAAACCTTATCGTCGTAATCCGGTAACCCTGGCACGTAAATGGGCACTCCCCGGCACCGAAGGCCTGAGACACCGTATTGGCGGACTGGAGAAGGAAGACGTTTATGGAAATGTTTCTTCCGACCCCATCAACCACCAGAAAATGGTTGACCTGCGTGATGCCAAAGTGCAGAAAGTAGCTGAGTTTATTCCAAAACAGGAAGTGGAAGGCGATGAGGAAGGCGATATGTTGGTAGTAACCTGGGGTGGCACCCACGGGCCTGCTCAGGAAGCAGTGGAACAGGCGAGGGCTGAAGGCAAAAAGGTAAGCCATGCACATTTCCACTACATTATGCCACTGCCGTTAAATACTGCAGAAATATTCAGTAAGTTCAAAACCATTTTGGTATGTGAACTCAATAGTGGTCAGTTTGTCAGTTATCTGAAAATGACCCATTATGGGCCTAACTACAGGCAGTTCAATAAGGTGCAGGGTCTGCCGTTTACTGTGGCTGAACTCAAAAAAACTATTCATCAAATGTTGGAGGAGAAATAAAATGATCAATCCACGTAATTATACTGTAGAACGTTCATCTGTTGAACTGAGCAAGGAAGATTTTGTAAGTGATCAGATGGTGAAATGGTGTCCGGGCTGTGGTGCCCACGCCATTCTTTCATCTGTGGCGAATGTTTTCCCCAAGCTGGGCTACCGCAAAGAGAACATTATGATGGTTTCCGGCATCGGATGCTCCAGCCGCTTTCCCTATTATGTGAATACTTATGGTATCCATGGTATTCATGGCAGGGCAGCAGCCATTTCATCGGGTGTTAAAATTGCCAACCCTCACCTGAGTGTTTGGATGACAACCGGCGATGGCGATTCACTGGCCATTGGAGGGAATCACTTTATTCATATTATCCGTCGAAATATTGATATCAATATTTTGTTGTTTAATAATCAGATATACGGCCTTACCAAAGGACAGTATTCACCAACCACACCCATGGGAAGTGTTACCAAAACTTCACCCATGGGTACCATTGAGCATCCCTTTAATCCGGGTGAACTGGTGATGGGTGCCCAGGGAACTTTTTTTGCAAGAGTGGTAGATACCAATCCCAGGCTGATGACCGAAGTGATGTTTGAAGCTGCCAGACACGATGGTACTTCAATCATTGAGATATTGCAAAACTGTGTAATTTTTGCCGATAAAACCCATGAAGCCATTACTGGAAAGGACGTGCGGGATGACCGGCAGATTATTTTGCGAAATGGATTCCCTATGATTTTTGGCAAAGAAAAAAACAAGGGTATCCGGCTGAATGGCACTCGTCTGGAAGTGGTTACCATTGGTGAAAATGGAATTACTGAAACGGATATTATGGTGCATGATATGTATGAGCGTGATCCCGGTATTCACCTGATGCTTGCTAAAATGTCCTATCCTAATTTCCCGGTGGCAATGGGTGTGATTCGATCGGCCAACTATCCTACTTACGACGATCTTATTATGGAGCAAATTGCCTTCGCGAAGGAAAATTCAAAGATTAAAAATGTAGATGATCTGTTAAACAGCGGTGAAACCTGGGAAATTAAATAAAACTGTTGATTTGTTGATTTGTTGAGTTATTGAGTCGTATAGAGTAGATAACCTAACAGGTTTTCTTCCAACCTGTTAGGTTTTTTTCGGGGTAGGGCGATCGGTATTGATGATTTGATGATTTGTTGATTTGACGATTCGACGATTTGTGGATTTGTGGATTTGAAGATTCGACGATTTGTGATAGTAGATAACCTAACAGGTTTTCTTCCAACCTGTTAGGTTTTTTTCGGGGTAGGGCGATCGGTATTGATGATTTGTTGTTTTGTTGCATGTCCACCAGTCCGCTTCAGACGGATGGAGCGGAAATCGTTGAGAGGCGAAAGTGACCTGACCGGTTTTAGGTGCCTGAGCGATGGTTGAAGAGCTCTTTGTCGAACCATGTCGAAGGCAACCTGATAGGTCTTTGGGAAAGGAATGAGTGGATTTGTTGTCCTTTGAGTGCCTCAGGGTGAAATTTGTTGAGGTGAGTTGCGCCAAATTCCACATGTCTCCATGCCTGCCCGCCTTAGGCGGGCTGGTCCTCGTGTCTCCGTGTCTCCGTGTCCCCATGTCCTGAATTAACGTAGGCGTTGATGTCAGACGGATCAGTCTTTGTAAAGTACATCATGGTCTTCCGGATGGCGCTTGAACATCATGACCACAAAGGGACATACCGGCTTAATCTTCAATTTTCTATCCCGGGCATGCCTGATTAATTCTTCGAACAATTTCCGGCCATAGCCCTGCCCTTTTATCGAATCATCAACCTCAGTACTGTCAGCTTCTATGTAATTTTCATGAATTTTCCATTGAAGTTCTGCGACCTTGTGATCAAATTTTCCCATATAAAGTGAGCCCCTTCCAGGTGTTTCATCAAGTTTTATATCCATTTTTTTTGTTTTTTATATATTGCTGTTGTTCAAATACAAACACTTATAACGGGTTTTACTTGCATAAAATCCTGTCAGCCAGCCAAATGAATGAAAATATCGTGCCAATGTAGCAACTAATAAGCAATAGTTATTAACATATAACTGTTTATAAGTAAATTGATTATATCTTGACATTTGTAGCAACAAATATTATCTTTGTACCATGTATATCCAAAGAAACAAATCAGTAGGCAAAAATGGCAAGGTCTATACCTCCACATTACTTTGTACCAAATACAGGGAAGATGGTAAGATTAAAACCAAGGTTGAAACAAACCTCTCGAACATGCCAGACGAATTTATCCTTACCCTTGAAAATATACTCAAGCATGGAGAGGGGGCTTTGG